>Ga0116193_1001983_pt1 | contig 16111 bp, 14 predicted proteins | sample AD_UKC115_MetaG_FD_89892 | JGI IMG/M metagenome (GOLD analysis project Ga0116193, IMG submission 89892) | Active sludge microbial communities of municipal wastewater-treating anaerobic digesters from Hong Kong - AD_UKC115_MetaG | ecosystem: Engineered > Bioreactor > Anaerobic > Digestate... | reverse complement strand
AACCGGTGGGTAGTATCTTTAACCGAAAGAATTAAGGTTTTTTGGCAATTATTCTCTACATTTAAAAAACCAAACCCTTTTATTCAACATCTATGTAATACTAATTTTTCGGTTTAATGTAAATATTGAAGCATATCTTTTTCTTTGTCTGGGTTGTAAAACGCAGTATGGAAACGCCAATTGTATTTTTTACGGTACTCATCCCATAAACCAAAGGGAATGCCTCCTTTTTTTATCTTTTCTTGCGTTTCTTGTGGTACAAAATGATTGTAATTCCAATTATAAAACTCCTCTTGAGTTTCATGTACATCCGGAACAGGTTCAAACTTATTTTTATCTACCACTGTATCCTTAGCCTGATACCTGCCTATTTCTACTCTGTGATGTGCACCCTGTAACCATACTACTACAACGCCACCGGGAGCTACACCAATAACAATTTGATCATAGGTATCCTGTACTAATCCTGCTTTTTTCTCCTCTTCTGTAAAGGAACGTATTACATTGGTCCAACTTATTTTATAGCCTTTCCTAAAATAAGCTAGTATAGTATCAGCAGGTAAGGGAGTTGCTATTTTCCAAAACTTTTTTTCGGCATAGCTTACCCAGCTAAGCTCTAAAAAAGAAGGTATTTGACTGGCACCCAAACCTGCGTCTGCGCCTTCTGATTGCCAACCATTGTCTTCTACTCCTGCTTTGGGTACAGGTGTTATAAAATCTTGTTGGGTAGAGAGATAACCTACATGTACTTCTATGGGATATTCTCTTGGAGCAGTTACTGATACGCGGTAAGGGAAATTTGTTTTTTCACTCATTTTTTGGTTTTGTGTATGGCAGCTAGTTTGTATAAATAAACCAAATACTATATAGAGATAAATAATTTTTTTCATTAGCGAATATGTCTTTTTCTTTTTCCGTTTTCGTCGATGTTAGGCTTATGTGGTTGAGCTATTTCATCTACCACATCATCTTGCCCATATACGGAATTCCAGTGTAGATAGTTGTTGCGTAAAAACTTAATGTCTTTATTTTTTAGTGCTATGGCTTCATCTAACTGTTTTTGCCCTGTAATTTGCCTTTCTTCATATTCTTGTAATGCTTTTGTGGCATGTTGAGGATCATATACAATATCGGGCTGTGTAAATGTCTGGGGTTCTTCAAATACATATTTTTCACCTCCTTCAAAAGCATATTTATGTAATTTGGTTTCAATGTTATTAAGAAATTTTATATTCTCTAGAATAGCTTTTATATCTCTAAAATTATAATTCTTTAATACAGTACTATCATCAATAGGCACTTGTTTTTTAAGACAAAAATCAACCATTATATGTAAAGGAATAAAGCTATATTGATTGCTAAGGTATTCTCTTGTAGAATTGAGAATAACTTTAGTCTTAGCCTCATGATAATTTTTATCTGTAATTTCTTGATAATTATCATACATGGTTAGTTCATGGTTTTTGAACCATCCTTGTGCTATGAGCTCTTGTTTTAGTTCTTTAAGTTTTTGGTAGCTAAAAAAAGCATCTATTCTTTTATTATTTTCAGGTCTTCCTTCCACATAACTTCCGCCCACATCACAATGTACTTCAGGAAGGTAAAGTTCTATTCCACCCTTTTCACCACTATCGGGAGAAACTTTTTTAACACTGGAAATGTTTACCAAACTAAAATTTAAACGGTGTTCATCGTCAGCAACCAAATGTACTACATAATCTGCTTGGTTAATACTGTTTAATCCTAAATCTTTAACGTCATTGCTCTGATGAAAACCCTGATGGGGTACAGTGTCGTATAAGCCAGCAAATTGAATAACCAACCTATTAAAGGTTTTATTAGCTTCAGTAAGTAAATATTCTAAATGACCCTTTTTGAGCAATAGTGGATTTTCTTGCTTATATTTATTACTGTGTTCGTGAGAAAAACTCTGTGCTTCCAGCACACAACTTCAGTATATTTGAAGCATGCGCAATATAAGAAAAGGGAGCCATACTCTATACGATCACAAGTACCATATAGTGTTTTGTACGAAATATCGTAAGAAGATATTAAAAGGATAGTTGGCTTTGCGAGTAAGGGATTTTTTTATGACAATAATTTACTAAAACTCCATATGTATGACAAATGCCAACCGGATTAAAGAGGAGCTGGTTATTGTAAAGTAGAATTGGTTTATTTTGATGCATAGCTTTCTTAAACTAAAAAATATGTTTATCCGATTTTTTTCTTGGCCTAATCATATACGAACCACCATGGGAAAAATATGTTCCACTTAAAGGTTCGTAATTGTTGTTATATTCCTGAGAAATGAACAGTATGCTATCATTGCCTCCCATACTTTTAGGTACCACATAAAAATCGGTTAGGTTGCCTATAGCATCGCCGGTGCGTTTATAGGTTATGGTATCTCCGCCGGGCATGGCTATTTTAATGATCCATATACCAGTAGAGAAATTATGGGCTATCCCTCCTGCATGTGATATGCTACTTCTAGTTCCTATATAACGCTCTTCAACAAAGGGTGGTAAGCCATTTTGGTTTATATCGATAATGCGTTTAGTTCCTTTTTTTTCTGGTAGAAGAAACCTAATTTCATAACCCGAATGATATAAAGGATATACTATATGCCAACTAGGTGCTATATAATAATAATAATAATGATAATCATAAAAAAACTTTGAGCATTTTTTATATAAGCTATCGTTAAGCCGCATAAATTGTACAGAATCTTTTGGAATAGGCTTATTTACAGGATTAAAACTAAAAGCATCCTCTATTACACCATAAACATATGTTTTATAGCCCTTTTTAATGCCATCGTTTGCCCAATTAGAACTACCACCCTCGCCAATGAGTGTTCCATTATCAAAAACACGACCGTAGTCTTGTAAGGAATCTATACGACCATCTTGAAGAAAATATTTGTATAAAACATCTGATTCCCCTTTTGCTGCAATAAAAACAACTACCTTATTGATTGAATCATATCCAAAACTTACATCTCTACCTTCTTTCCAAAACAAACTATATGGTTTTTTATCATGCGAGCTTAATTCTATTACCTCGTAATTAGCAGTTCCTTTATGTTCATGTAAAAAGTGTATAGTGGTATACGAGTTTGTTTTGGTTATGGGCTTTTTGGTGGTATAACAAGCTGTTAAAAACAACCATCCTAAAAGTACTAGAATATTTTTTTTATTTATCATGTTTATATCTATAGTTCTTTTTTAGCTAGGTCTACCCATTGTCTTACTGCAGCATTATTTACGAATGCAGTAGAGATAAATTTACTCCGATTTTTCTCTACATATTTTTTTTCTATGTCTCTTTTTTCTGGTTCTGTTAATTTTTTTGGATCTTTTATGATTGGCTGATCTGATTTCTTCTCATCATAATCTACCCTATAAAACAAGTTATCATTTTTCTCTGCCGTTTTTGTAATTCTTTCCCAAATAGTTTTGCCTTCTTCTACAGGCCAGTTGGCTTGGTCTCTTCTTTTGCTTCCATCGGGGAGGTTAAATATTTCTGGTCTGTTAATCCAGGCTACGGGGGCAAAGTGGGCTTCCAGTTCTATATGGTGTACCCAGGCGTAGGCATCTATCATTTTATAATATTTATCTTTTACTTCCCATGCTTCTGCCAAATCTTCGTTTACGGTAGGGGAGTTGCTAAATGTAGGAGTTCTGGGTGTAGGGGGTATAAAATTGCCTAGTTCATATAACATTTCTTCTTCCTCTACCGTTCTTTGCTGTTCTTCTATTTGCATCATTTGTTGGTTGTATTGTATAATGCCATCTCTCCAGTTTGTACTATTTTTTTGTTGGTAGGCTTCTGCGGCGTCAATGTATATATTTCTCCAGCCAAAAAATTCTTTTACCCAATATTCGTAGGTATCTTTTTTGTATACTATTTCTGTTTCTGTTCTTATTTCGTCGCCTTCGTCGTCGTATTGTTTTTCAGCTTCGCCTAATTTTTTGTTGTCTGCAAATTTTATTAAAATACGGGTGTTCATTTGGCTTTTTGCATAAAAGTTAATATTGTTGAGGACTAGTTTGTTTTTTCCGAGGTTTGCGTTTATACCAAAGCCAAGAATTTTGTCGATTTTTTCTTTTTTGCAAGCATTGGCTATGCCTGGTATATCGCCTTGTAAGGTTACGGTATCTGCACGGTCGTTTGCAAAGGAAAATTGTACGGCACGTGTTTTTATGTTGTTCCAACCTTGATCGCCTATTAGTTTTTTCGCCCATTCGTCTATACCATCCTCTTGTTTGTTTTTGTCTTTGTCTAAAATTTTACCTAGCTTCATTCCAAAGGGCATTCTATGGTCTTCTTTATGAGCTTTGGTATGCAGCATATCTTTTATTAATGTTCCAAAGGGCACATTGGTATTGGTTTCAAACCAATCGCATTTAGTCTTTTTATAGGTTTCGTATAGCTCTCCTGTAAAGGATACCGGCTGGTGAATGCTTAATAGAATAATGTTAAGGTGAACTCATACCATGTGACCCGTTAATGTAGCTATCTCTTTCTTCTATTTCTTGTCCTTTTTCATCGCATTCCCTGGCATTAAAAAAATCGGTGTATATATTTGTTCCTTTGTTTCTATTGTCTTTGTCGTTCCAATAGCCTTTAAAATGGCTAAGGGCTTCTTTGGCTGTTAATATTTTTTTCTGATATATTTCTTTAGCAACTTGTTGCGCATATGCAGAGACAAAGTCAGCACCAGAGCCAAATCCTGCGCTAACCTCATCGCTATCTTGATACTCTATTCCATGTTTTTTTTAAACGCTTTGGTCGTTTGTATGTATGCGTTAACTATTTTTTCTTGTTCTGTAACTTCTTCATTCGTTTCCACATCTTTATTCATTTCAACTGGAATAGCATCAGCATGTTTGTCTAAAGTATCTATACTGCCTTTTTTATGATGGGTATTTTCAGCATCCGTATTAAGAAATTTAGAAAGAAAAGTTGGTTTATCTATACCGGGTACATAGTTAGTCATTGAATTTAATACGCCACCAACACTGGTATGAAATCCATTGCAAAAGATAACTTGTCCCTTTAGTTTAGGTGCTGTTGCATAAGGAATTCTATCTGTTGGATGGTCTGATGCATAGCGTATGCCTTGTTCTGCCATTTGGCTTACTCTTCCGCTGGGCGCTGCAATTTGTATATTATCTTTATAACTGGTAATGGTAATTTTTTCAGCGGTATAGTTAGTTTCTTTTGCTATTTGTGTGATTTTGTTGCCTGCTGTTTGGGTAATGTTTTTTGCTTGTTTAATAATGCTGCCCATAAGATGGAACTTTTATTGAGTTAAATTTTTAATGTAGTAATGTTTTTTCGGTTTTGAGTGTATATTTTTTAAATGGATCCTGATTAGGTTCAATTAAGTCTACTTTATAGGCATCATTGAAGAGTTTGCGAATGAATTTCATGCTATTATGGATGGTATTAGTCTTATTGCCTAGGGTGTTTCTAAGGTATTTTTCGTATTTGGATAAATAAACAGGTGTAATGTCTTGAAAGTCTAATGTATGGGATTGGTGATAATCTTTTAGTTTTTGGAGAATAGACTTATTTTTATCATAGGTACCTATTTTGTTTTCTTGTAGGTAGTTTTCACAGGCTTCATCAGCAAAGACAAAAAAGTCCGTTGGTTTTTTGCCATAGATTTTTTCTTTGAGTTGTTTGGTGGTTGAAGATTTAGTAAGTGTTTCGTGTTCAAATACTTGATCTTGAAGTTCTGTGAATTTATTGGCTAAAAAGGAATTGAGGCGAGGGCTATTGGGGTGTTTTGATTTAATTTTTTTGTTTTTAAAATCCCAACTACCTTCTGGCAATACTATACTTGATGTAATATAACTGATTTTTCTATCTTTAATGATACGAAAGTGTATAGGAGCTTCGCCTTTTTTATTGAGTTTATCTTTACGGTAGATTATAGATATACTTGGCATAGATGCTCTTTTTATTATGATACGAATATAAGTGAAACAGGGTGAAGTAGGGTAAACAATGGGGTAAACTTTATTCACATTTGGTTACTTTGTTTTGCACTGGATTGTAAAGGAAATTGTTAAATTATCTGTATTTTAGGCATTTTTGGAAATGATAGTGAAAACGATAGTATAGTAAATGATCCAATCGGGATCACAGTTCGTTCCATAAGGCTTTTGTTGCTATACGTGTTCGAAAATAAACTACTTGAGTTTTCGCTTTACCTTTGCTGCACACTTTAACGTTATATCAATAAGATGCAAAGGATTTATTTTGATAATGCTGCTACTACCTCTCTAGACCCTTTAGTATTAGAGGCCATGATGCCTTATTTTACACAATGTTTTGGCAACCCTTCTTCCATATATTCATATGGCCGAGAAGCTAAGTTGGCTGTAGAGAATGCTCGTAAAACAGTTGCTAACATATTAGGAGCACTTCCTTCTGAAATATTTTTTACAAGTGGCGGAACAGAAAGTACTAATACTGCTTTACAGGCGGCTATTCGCGATTTAAATTGTACACACATTATTACTTCTTCTATAGAACACCATGCCACACTACATACGGTTGAACAACTGCATCGTGATAAAAATATTACATTGAGCTACGTAAATATTTTACCCAATGGCCACATTGATTTAGATCATTTAGAGCAGCTACTAAAAACTACTAAAGAAAAATGTTTAGTAACTCTATTGCATGCAAACAATGAAATTGGCAATATACTTGATATACAAAGTGTAGGTAATTTATGCAAAACACACAATGCCATATTTCATTGCGATACGGTACAAACCGTTGGTCATTATCCTTTTGATTTAAAGAATACGTATGTGCACTTTATTACGGGAGCTTCACATAAATTTCATGGACCTAAAGGGGTAGGGATTTTGTATATCAACTCATCTATAAAAATAAAGCCACTTATTAATGGTGGAGGTCAAGAACGTAATATGCGTGCCGGAACAGAAAATGTATATGGTATTGTAGGCTTTTCTAAAGCTTTAGCGTTAGCCACAGAGCGCCATAAAAAAGATAGTAGTTACATAAAAGAATTAAAATTGTATATGATACAGCAATTACAACAATGTATTCCTAATATTGCATTTAACGGAGACCCTTTTGGAAAAAGTTTATATACGGTATTAAATGTGTCGTTGCCTAAAACAGAAAAGACTGACATGTTGTTATTTAATTTAGACATTCATAATATTTGTGCTTCTGGTGGAAGTGCCTGTACCAGCGGGGCAAGTAAAGGCAGTCATGTTATTCACGCTGTTAATAATAATCCTAATCAAATATCTGTGCGATTTTCTTTTTGTAGAAATAATACTAAAGAGGAGGTTGATACTGTTGTTGAGGTACTGAAAACATTAATTTAAATTATGTTGAGTGTTGTATTTTGAATGCTGCAGAGGCTTAATGAGAAAAAAATGTAAATACTGTATTCATTTTAAATACAACAGTTAATATTCATTATAAATTCTTAGTTGGTTTATTGACCATATACACTCCTATCAACACAATACCGAGAGATGCTATTTGCCCTAAGTTAATGTATTCTCCATCAAACCACCCCCATAAAATAGCAACAAATGGAATGGCATACGTAACCATTGAAGCAAAAATGGATCCTGCACGTTTTAGAAGTTGATAAAATAATACAGATGATACCGCTGTTCCTATTATACCCAACACAACGCTAGCGCTTGTTGATTTCCAAATATCCGCAGTAAAAGGATGATCAAAATAATGTACAACAAATAAAATAATTAAACACGGTAATAAAAGTACAGTAAAAGCAACACTCGCAATTGTTAAGGGGGGCAAATGCTTAGCGCGCCTGCTTACCAAATGTACATTCACGGCATATATCATAGTAGACAAAACAACAAGAGTAGAATACGCTATATTCGAAAAATCAATACTTCCCTTTGCGTAAAATAGTGCACAAATTCCTAAAAACCCTATTGCAATACCAATATATTTATATGTTGAAAAAGTTGCACGAAAAATAACAACGCCGATGAGCAGAACAAAAAAAGGTGTAAGTGCATTCAATATCCCTGCTAATGAACCATCTATTTTTGTTTCTGCTATACAAAAAAGATATGCTGGAAAAAAACTACCCAAAAGTCCCGTATATAAGCAGTATAAAATTTCTTTTCGATTCAGTTTTTTTAATGCTTGTATACCAAAAGGGAATAATACAAGCCCTGCGCTTAAAATGCGTATAGTTGCTACTTCATAAGGGGACAAGGCAACAATACCCATCTTCATTAATTTAAATGAACTACCCCATATTAAAGATAGGATTATGAAGAGTATCCAGCTTATTAATTTTTTATTCAAGAAATGTAAATTTTCATTGTGTAGATTTAAAACAGGCACAAGTTATTCTTTTCATGTATAAATGTCAATTCACAAATATTTAAAAAATAAAAGCACTTGAATAATAGATTGTTTAATTGGTGTAAAAAATTATATTTGCTTCTTTAGATAAAATAGATAAATCATTTTTATATGTATTACTTAAAAGTAGCATCAACTTTATTGCTAATCGCATTATTAAACTCTTGTAGCAAAGAAGGTGGATTAAAAATAAAGGATGATGAAGAAATAAAAATTGTTCAACGTGGAACTAAAGTTATTGAAGGTTCAGAAGGTGATGTAGATGTAAAGATTAGTGATATTACTAACGGATCAACCAAGATAATAATAGAAGGGATTGAAAATGGGAAAGTATATTTTAAAAAAGAACTAGGCGAAGGTGATGAAGGGTATTTTCAATATGGAAAAAATTATTACCGAATTCAAATAAATCATTTTGAGGAACATATCATGCATGATGATTATGCCTTTATCAGTTTTCGTGCCGTATCTGAGGAAAAGGGAAAGGCGAAAGTTGATGTGGTAAACATAAAAAAAGAAACCGAAATATCTCCTGATGAAATAAGAAAGCATTTAGACAAAATAAAAACAAGTGAATTGAAATTTATCCGTAATAGGGAGTTCTTGACGGGTTCCGAAATGTTTACTCATTTAGAAAGCAAGTATTTAATGAATCATAAGGATATAAAGACTAAAGAAGATTTCATTAATAAAGTAGTAAAAAGTTCATCTTTAACTGGTGAACCTTATAAAGTTATTAGCAATAAAAACGATACCCTTCTGTTGACTAATTGGTTGGGGTTATAAAGTTGCAAAATGTGGCAATGCAGTATCAAATTTGTAAGCATATTTGATACTGCATGTTCAAACATCCTTACAAATTCTTCAAAATAAAATCTGTCATTTTTTGATATAGATGATAGCGTGTATTGCTACCATAGATACTATGGTTTTTATTAGGGTAATAAGCACTTTCAAAAGAAATATTTTTATCGACCATAGCTTTAACCATTTCTATGCTATTTTGAAAATGTACATTATCATCCCCCGTACCATGTATTATTAAAAAATTTCCTTTTATTTTATCTACATAGTTTATAGGTGATGTTTTTTCATAACCTTCTGCATTCTCTTTTGGTAAACCCATGTAACGTTCGGTATAAATATTATCATAATATTTCCAATTGGTTACAGGCGCAACAGCAATAGCCATTTTAAATATATCGGCACCCTTGGTAATGGCTAGGCTACTCATAAATCCACCAAAGCTCCATCCCCAGTGGCCTATACGGCTTTTATCAACATAAGGCAATGATCCCATATATTTTGCAGCAGCTATTTGATCTTCTATTTCTAATGTACCCAGTTGCTTATAGGTTTTCTTTTTAAAATCTTGACCACGAAATCCTGTACCTGTATTATCTATACTTACAATAATATATCCTTTTCCGCATAGCATTTGTTGCCAAAAATTAACTGCACCAAAACGATTGACTACTTCTTGCGATCCAGGACCTCCGTAGTTACAAAATAGTACAGGATATTTTTTAGTAGGATCAAATGAAGGGGGTTGCAACATCCAACCATTTAAAGAGTCTCCTTTTTCATTCGGTACTTTAATAAAACTAATTTTTCCTAAATCATATTCATTCATTGTAGAGCGTAATGCTGCATTGTCTTTTAGTTTTCTAATCAACTCTCCCTTCTTATTATAAATACTAAAAACAGCAGGATCATTTATAGTAGAATAAGAGTCCATATAATAGGAACAATCTGCATTCATTTCTACATTATGCCAACCAGCGCCTTTTGAAATTTGTCTACTACGTTCTCCTACAAAATCAGTAACATATAGTTGCCTATCCATAGGAGAGGTTACGGCTGCAGTAAAATATATTTGTTCTGTTTTTTCGTTTATGCCTACAATTTGATCTACATCAAATCTTCCTTCTGTTATTTGTGCTTCCATATTCCCATTCATATCATATAGATAGATATGGTTGTTTCCATCTTTTTCACTGGTAAATAAAAAATGTTTGCCATCTTGTAAAAAAGTTAAATCACTATTTATATCGATGTAATAAGGATTTTTTTCTTCGTACAATGTTTTTGTAGAACCATCTAAACTATTAGCCAACAATAATTTTAAATGATTTTGCGTTCTATTCATCCAATACACGCATAATTGATTATCATTCGTTGTCCATTTAATACGAGGAATGTATATATCTATTTCTTTTCCAATATCTACGTTTATATTTTTATTGGTTGCAATATCTACAACATGAATTTGTATAATAGAATTAGGCTCTCCAGCTTTAGGATATTTATATTGATAATTTTTTGGATATAAGCCCTCATACATCGTCATATCATACATAGGCACGTTGCTTTCATCAAAACGATAATAGGCTAAATACTTTCCATTTGGGCTCCATTCAAAAGCTTTAGTAAACTCAAACTCTTCTTCATACACCCAATCGCAGTTTCCATTTATGATATTATTCCATTTTCCATCAATAGTTATTTGTGTAATAGTTCCATTATTTAAATTTTGATAAAAAAGATTATTATCTTTTACAAATGCCACGTTGCTTCCATCAGGCGAAAAGCTAGCATGCATAACGAATGAGCCATTATCAATAGCAACAGTTTTTTTTGTTTTTAAATTAAATACATACGTAGCGGCTTTGCTTGATCTACGATAAATAGAGTTTCTATTTATAAATACCAATATCTTTTTTTCATCATTACTAAACTGTATATCACTAAGAGATAAAAAAAGTTGGTCATCCGATAACAATGGATCTACTACATCTTTTTGATGAATCACGGTATCTACGGTTTGCCCCGTTGCAAAACTTTTTTTCACCACATTACCATTTTCTAATTCAGTGTAAAAACGCCCATCTTTCATAGAGTTAAAGCCAGCTACGTAATCGCTTTTAAATGTATTTTTTTTATACAAATCATCTAGACTAATTTGTTTTTTTTGAGCTTGAGCAATAGTAGTAATGAATAAAAATGCAAAGAATAATTGTTTCATATTATGAAGTAATTGATAAACTGTATAGATTATTGTAAAGACTTATTCTTATAAACTTGATGATAAAATATGTACAGTAATAAAGCCGAGCTGTCATCAAAACGAGTTCGAATGTATATCTAATTTTCGATAAATTGCATAACTTCCGTAGGGATAAAAAAAGAACGCTTTCTCCTATTCTTACAACGTTAATATATGCCAACACAATCTTTTTCCATAACAGCAAATCTTGTAGATGTATGGAAAAAACAAATCTACCCAGCAACAATAGAAATTGTTAATAGTAAAATAATTTCTATAAAAGCCTTAACCAGCTTGCCATCTGGCCATCCATCATATTATATACTTCCCGGGTTTATAGATAGCCATGTACATATTGAAAGCAGTATGCTTATTCCCAGCGAGTTTGCACGTTTAGTTGTTGTACACGGAACAGTCGCTACCATTAGCGATCCACATGAAATAGCTAATGTATGTGGATTACAAGGTGTGCAATTTATGATTGATAATGGAAAACAAACAAATTTCAAATTTAATTTTGGTGCACCCAGCTGTGTTCCTGCTACCATATTTGAAACAGCTGGAGCTGTGTTAAATAGTGATGATGTAAAACAACTATTAGAAAAAAATGACATAAAATATTTGAGCGAAATGATGAATTTTCCTGGTGTTTTGCATAACGATGAAGAGGTAATGAAAAAAATAGCCGCTGCAAAAAACGTAGGTAAACCTATTGACGGCCATGTACCAGGGTTAAGAGGAGAACAAGCTAAACAATATATTGATGCTGGTATAAGCACTGACCATGAATGTTTTACTAAAGAAGAAGCACTGGAAAAATTACAATATGGGATGAAGATTTTGATTAGAGAAGGTAGTGCCGCTAAAAATTTTGAAGCTTTAATTGATTTATTAAACGATCATCCAGAAAAAATAATGTTTTGTAGTGATGATAAACATCCAGATAGTTTAGTGGAAGGCCATATTAATACATTGTGTGCAAGAGCTGTAGCAAAAGGCATAGATATATTTAAAATAGTACAAGCGGCTTGCGTTAATCCTGTTGAACATTATAAGCTTGATGTAGGTTTATTACGACAAGGCGATAATGCTGATTTTATATTGGTAAAAGATTTGCTACAGTTTAATGTTATCCAAACCTATATCAATGGGGCATTAGTCGCCGACAATGGAAAATCATCACTAAAAAGTGTAACTGTAAAACCAATCAACAAATTTCAATGTGATACAGTAGCGCTAACCGATTTAGTCGTTTATACAAATGATCCACAAATAAAAAAAAATACTATACCAGTTATAGAAGCACTAGATGGGCAACTCATTACCAATAAATTAACTATACCATTAGATAAATTAACTATTGTTAATGATACTGTTAATAGCAATATTGATAATGATATTTTAAAAATAGTAGTTGTTAATCGTTATTCCAAAGCCCCTATTGCAAAGGCGTTCATTAAAAATTTCGGATTAAAAAAAGGTGCTATTGCTTCATCCGTAGCCCACGACAGCCATAATATTGTTGCTGTTGGGGCTGATGATCAAAATTTAATGGAGGCGATTAACGCAATTATTAAAGTACATGGTGGAGTAAGTTGTGTTGATGGTAAAAATAAAAAAGTACTTTCGCTGGCTGTGGCAGGATTAATGAGTACTGAAGACGGTTATAAAATAGCGGAAGCATATACCGAAATAGATGCTATGGCTAAACGGCTAGGTTCTACCCTTAATGCGCCTTTTATGACGTTAAGCTTTATGGCTTTACTGGTTATTCCGCATTTAAAATTGAGCGACAAAGGCTTGTTTGATGGAGGTACTTTTTCATTTGTATCACATAATATGATTCCAGGTAAAATAGAACAATAATGGTATATAAAATTTGTTATGAAATTTCAAGTGGGCGATCCAATACTGGTATTACATTCTAACGAAACAGGAGAGGTAGTAGAAATCATTAACCATGAAATGGTCTTAATTGATGTTGCAGGCGTACAATTCCCTATATATATAGATCAAATTGATTATCCGTATTTTAAGCGGTTTACAGAAAAGAAAAAATCAACAGAACACCCTATTAAGCTATATATTGATCAAATTCCTATAGAAAAAAAACAAGCAAAAAATAGAACTTCGAAGGGTATTGTATTGCAATGCATTCCAACGTTTGAGCTAAATGAATTAAGTGAAGAAATAATAAAAGAACTAAAATTATATTTAATAAACCAAACAGATCAATCATTACTATTTACCTATCAACTTCATTTTTTTGGTAAATCATCTTTCGAATTAAATAATGAAATAGCCGCTTTTAATACTTTTTATTTACATAATATTCCTTTTGAAGATTGGAATGATAGCCCCGCTTTTTCTTTTAATTTTTTTCTTACGCAATTATTGCCCAATAAAGCTAGTAACTTTAACACTATTCTTAAAATAAAGCCAAAGCAACTATTTTCTAAGATTGAAAACATGAAAGCCCAAAACGAGCCGTGGCTTACTTTTTCACTTTTTGAATTTCTTCCAGATAAAAAAGAAGAAGAAATACTTACTATATCTACCATCAAAAAAACACTTGACGTTTCTAAAACAAAAAAGCATATTGAACCGCCTCGCACTATTATTGATTTGCATATTGAAAAACTTATTGAAGATTGGCAACACCTTGATAATTTCGAAATCTTACAAATACAATTACAAACATTTGAAAAATATTACGATTTAGCCCTTCTGCATTATCAGCCCTCCCTTATTGTTATACATGGTGTAGGCACTGGGCGCTTACGCAATGAAATTCATGATATATTGAAAACTAAAAAAGAAGTAAAGTCTTTTGTAAATCAATATGACCATAGATTTGGCTATGGCGCTACAGAAATTACACTTCAATATTAATTACAGATCTTTGTGGCATTATGATGAATATTGAAACAGCCGAATATTTAATTTCCAATCCAAATTTAGAAAAATGCCCACCGGCGAATAAGCCAGAATATGCCTTTATTGGACGCAGTAATGTAGGAAAATCATCCTTAATTAATATGCTCACTAATAAACAAAAATTAGCTAAAACCAGTAATACGCCAGGTAAAACACAGCTTATTAATCACTTTGATATAAAAAGTAAATATACTACTTCACAAAAACCAGAGCATTGGTATTTGGTAGATTTACCCGGTTATGGCTTTGCTAAAGTATCGCATAAGCAACGCAAACAATGGGAAAAAATGATTTCCGATTATTTAAAAAATCGGGAAAATTTAATCATGACGTTTGTGTTAATTGATGCTCGCCACAAACCACAAACAATTGATCTAGATTTTATTGATCAATTAGGCGAATGGAAAGTGCCTTTTGCCTTAGTATTTACAAAAACGGATAAAGTAATTCAACGAGAAGCCTCGGCTAACATACAAGCTTTTTTACAAACCATGCAAGACAAATGGGACGGGCTTCCGGACCATTTTATAACCTCTGCTATTAAAGGCACAGGACGAAATAAAATATTAGACTATATTCAACAATTGAATGAAGGATTTTATCGACAGCATAAAAAATAAAATAGCATTGGGCTTACCAGCATAATCTAGTACGTTAAAACAATAAACCTTTTGCTTTGCATACGTATCCTTCTAATTAAATAGAAATTTTTTCTACTTTAAATTTTAATGTACCATTAGGCACTTGCACCTCTGCAACCTCTCCTACCTGTTTTCCTAGTAATCCTTTTCCAATAGGCGAGGTAACAGATATTTTACCCAGTTTTAAATCGGCCTCTTTTTCAGAAACTATTTGATACGTAATGGTTTTTTTGGTAGCCACATTGGTAATGGTTGCCTTAGTAAGAATAGATATTTTAGATGTATCAATATTAGATGCATCAATAATGCGTGTATTAACAATGGCATTTTCTAATTCTGAAATGCGGGCTTCGTGCATACCTTGAGCTTCTTTAGCAGCATCATATTCTGCATTTTCTTTTAAATCGCCTTTTTCACGAGCTTCGGCAATAGCTTTAGCTATTTCTGCACGGCCAACTGTTTTGAGCTGTGTTAACTCGGCTTGCATTTGTGCCAGCGTTTCTTTTGTTACATAATTAATGGTACTCATAGTGCATTATTTTAAAGATGTGTGAATGTATTTAACTTAGATTATTAAAAAAATACAACGCCCCAAAACAGAATGAGGCGTTGCAGTATACGCACAAAGCTACAATAATTTATTTGATTTCTTTTGTCATTTCACTAAAAAACATACCGTCCATTTTGAGCATTTTGACTGTTAGCAAAGCAATTAGAACAAGCAAATAGTAACCCGTAAATACCATACACTTTAATTAATTACTTGCACACGAGGGAAGCACCACTCTAAAGATAGAGCTCACATGAGGCTTGCTTTCTGCCTTTATTGTACCGTTTAATGTTGCTACATATTGAGCTACACCATAGAGACCAAACCCATGGCTGTTGCTAATAGTTGCATGGCTTTCTACCACTTGTTTAAACAGTTTAGATACTCTTTCCTTATCCATACCAATGCTCGTGTCTTGCACGATCATTTCTACGCCATTGCTTGTGTCATTTACTGTAACAATAATGGTATTTTTTTGATCAGGCTTGCTGTATTTTACAGCATTTTGAATAAGATTTT
>Ga0116193_1001981_pt1 | contig 16122 bp, 11 predicted proteins | sample AD_UKC115_MetaG_FD_89892 | JGI IMG/M metagenome (GOLD analysis project Ga0116193, IMG submission 89892) | Active sludge microbial communities of municipal wastewater-treating anaerobic digesters from Hong Kong - AD_UKC115_MetaG | ecosystem: Engineered > Bioreactor > Anaerobic > Digestate... | reverse complement strand
TTTGTCCTGGCTAACGGCTCCATGTCTTCAAACCAATCAGGCGAAGGAGAAATAAGGAAGGCTATCATTGAAGACGACCTGGTAGATTGCATGATTGCTCTTCCCGGTCAGCTTTTTTATTCAACCCCGATTCCCGCCTGCCTCTGGTTTCTAGCCCGGGACAAGAGTGGTCGCCCGCCTGCTGGACAAACAAAATCTCTACGCGATCGTCGGGGACATATCCTGTTCATAGATGCCCGCAAAATGGGCACCATGGTAGACCGTGTTCACCGTGAGCTCACCGCCGAAGACATCCAGAAAATTGCCCGCACCTATCATGCCTGGCGTGGCGAAGCAGAGGCCGGAGATTATCAGGACATTCCAGGCTTTTGCAAAAGCGCAACTATAGAAGAGGTCCGCCAGCAAGGCCATGTGCTGACTCCAGGCCGCTACGTCGGGGCCGAGATTAAAGAAGACGATGATGAGCCATTTGAAGAAAAAATGCAGCGCCTTGTCGCCCAGCTAAAAGAACAACGCGCCGAAGCCCGCAGGCTCGATAAGGCCATCGCCACCAACCTCAAGAACCTTGGCTTTCCCCTTGATGACGAGGAGAAATAGATAGGAATGTATAGGAATGCATTGGTATAGACCATATATAGGCCATATCTCGTTATTAAAGGATAAAGCCTTATCGTTTAATAGTGAACGGCTTTATTAAAAGATAATTTAATGGGTGGAAGGACATTGGAAGGAAACTATAAGAGACATCGGAATGAAAGAACTAAGATTTTTCATCCCCGACCAGTCATGATAACACATGAGACTTGTAGACATTCAACCAGGACCTCTCCAGCAGCATCAAAGGCCATAGAAAATCTAATAAGAGTTGGCATGGTTCAAAAAATAGCCAGAAAGCAAAGAGACGGAATCTTTGTTTTTAATAAATATTTGTCAATTTTGGCCGAAGTACTAGACCAAATTACGCGCTCATTATAGGAGACTAATATTATGGCTTTACAGAAGAGAAAAATTCAAAATTTAAATAATAATGAGATCCGAAAGCTGATGCTAGAATATTTTTATGAAAGAAACAAGAACGCCACAAGTTCAATGGGGAAAAAAGGCTCGGCGGTTAAGATTAGTTTCCTCAAATCTGATCTTAAGCGTCTTCATGGTTTAACATCGCAAGAAGTTCAAAGTAACTTAACCTATCTAATAAGCCAAGGATGGATAGAACCTATATCACTTGAGAAACAATACCGTACTAGGCAAGGCGTGGTTATTCCTTCTACAACAAAATACTACCAGATTACTGCTCAAGGAATTGATAAGATCGAGGGCCCGGGAGAATTTACTGTCCCAAGATTTCAGGGCATAAACGTCCAAGCTACCGGGCAAAACATAATCACATTGGGAGATGGGAATCAAATCAATGCCCAATTTAGTGATTTGGGTAATCTATTAGTTGAGCTACGTAAGGAGATCATTAATGCAGATATTCCTGAAGATGAAAAAATGACTGTTATCCCCGATATCGATACTATTCAGGCCCAACTGGCAAGGCCAACACCAGATAAAAACATTATAAAGTTAACATGGGAACGTTTAAAAGAGCTATCCAAAATCAGCGGCCTAGTCAGTCTAATTGAAAAAATAGGAAGCCTCTTAAAACATATAATATCCTGATTATTATAAAATGAGAGTTCATAGGACAATAACACTTCGCGAAACAGCGAGTATAATTATGGGACAATCACCTCCTGGTTCTACTTATAATGAACAAGGTATTGGGTTACCTTTTTTTCAAGGGATCAGGGATTTCGAATATCGATTCCCCGTGCCTAGGGTTTTTTGTACCGCACCCACACGAATAGCTAAGCAAGGAGATATATTATTAAGTGTGCGTGCTCCAATAGGTAAAGTTAATGTTGCTAACATCGATTGTGCGATTGGACGCGGACTCGCAATTATAAGGCCTCGTAGAGAGTCAGATTGCCGTTATATCGAATTTGCTTTAAGAAGTCTCGAGTCAAGTTGGCACTCAATAGAAGGAAGTGGTTCTGTTTTTGGAAATGCTACAAAACAAGACCTGGAGCAATTACGAATACCTTGGCCAGAAGAACACGAAAGGGTTCGCATTGCACATATCCTCGGCACACTCGATGACAAGATAGAGCTGAATCGCCGGATGAATGAAACTCTCGAACAAATGGCCAGGGCAATTTTTAAATCCTGGTTTGTTGATTTCGAGCCTGTCCAAGCTAAAATATCTGGCCGCTGGAAAAAGGGCGAGTCCCTGCCAGGCCTCCCTGCCCACCTCTGGGACCTCTTCCCCGACCGCCTTGTCCCCTCCAAATTAGGGGACATTCCTGAAGGGTGGGAAGCTGGTCATTTTGGCGATATCGTTAAGCTTCAACGCAATAATGAAATTCCGTTTAATTCTCCCAATCTTGTTTTTAAGTATTTCAGCATCCCTGCCTTTGATAACGATCAAAGTCCACGAGAGGAAGTTGGTAAAAAAATCAGAAGCATTAAATATCGGGTATCGCCAGGAGCCATTCTTATTTCTAAGCTAAACCCTGATAACTATAGGACTTGGTTGGTTGACGTTGCGCCCAATGATAATGCCATATGTTCAACAGAATTTCTTGTATTTTACCCTCAGTCCCCTATAGACCTAGAATTCATTTTTTGTCTAGCACAATCAGATTTTTTCCACAAGCAACTCGAATGCCTCGCAAACGGCACGTCCAAAAGCCACCAGCGCATAAGACCAAATGACATACTTAATGCTACCATTCTAAGATATCCCAGAAATCTTATTGAGTCATTTAGCCGGCTCAACAAGCCACTTTTAGATAGAAAGATTATATCTCGCCGTGAAATAGGCACTCTAAAGGCGTTGCGAAATATATTGATAACAAGAATATTTTCTGGTGGCTGGAGCAATCTAACGGACCTATTTGCAAGGAGCAAATGATATGAATAACTACTTTACAAGAGGATCTGAATGGAGGAGATGGGATCTACACGTGCATACCAAATCTGATGATAATTATAAGTTCGATTCTGATTATTCTATATCCACGAGAGAGAAGGCAGACGAAGAATATCCAAACCTATTTGTAGAGTACATCTATAGTGTAAAGGACTTAGGCCTTATTGCAATTACAGATCATGACGTAGCCGATTGGACTGACAGGATAATAGAAGCAAATAATAGGTATATAGATAATAATAGACCCGACCATATAATAACAATTTTACCTGGTGTGGAAATTGAAACTGGCGATGGCATCCATCTGTTAATAATCTTTAATCCCTTTACAGACGACCAGTTAGTGATTGATAACTTCAGGAAAAGTACATGGAAGGAAACAATTTCTCATTTTATGACTAAAATTGGAAACCCATCAAATCCAGCAGCCCTCAAAACGACAGAAGAAATCCTTGAGGAGGCTGAGAATTGGGACGCTATCTCAATATTCGCTCATGTAACAGGGGACAAAGGTTTTTTTAATATTTCAAGCGGCGATAGAAAAACGAAGTTATATAAACATAAGTTAACACGGATTTTCCAAATACCAATAAACGGAATCGTTAGACATGGTGATAACAATATAGTCGAAGGAAATGATCCAAATTATGGGAATAAGAAGATTATAAAAATTACTTCAAGCGATGCAAAGTGCCTGAAAGATATTGGTCAAAACAATTGCTGGATTAAGGCAGATCCCACTTTCAAAGGCTTATTGCAAGTTCTCACAGCGCCAGATGAACGTATCTATGTTGGAGATATCCCTCCTCAAGTACAAAGAGTTCGAAATAATAGCACAAAATACATGAAATCAGTTTCAATCAGAAGGAAGCCGGAGGCAAGAATTGATGAAACATGGTTTGATAACTCTATTCCGCTAAATTCAGGCATGATTTGCATAATAGGCAATAAGGGCAGCGGGAAAAGTGCGCTTACTGATATAATCGGACTTTTAGGGAACACAAAACAGTACGAAAATTTCACCTTCCTTTCTAAAGAAACTTTTCGTCAACCTAAAGATAACAAATCGAGACATTTCCAAGCAACAATGGAATGGGAAAGTGGATTCACTTTTACGAAGGGACTAGATGAACAGATTGACACAAATCAGCCGGAATTAATTAAATATTTACCCCAAAACTACTTAGAATATATTTGCAACCAGATTGGCAAAATAGAAGAGACAGAATTCGATAAGGAGCTAAAGAATATAATCTTTTCGCATATCGATGAATCGAATCGTCTTGGCATGTCTTCTCTTGAAGAACTTATTAAATTTAAGACTTCCCAAGCAGAAGAAAAACGTTTCAATCTTAGGAAAGAACTCCATGAAATTAACTCTAAGATTGTAGCTCTAGAAGAAATGTCTCAACCAGAATATAAAATTAAACTGATTAATCTCTTAGCCAAACAAAAAGAAGAACTAGATGCTCATGACAGATCTAAGCCATTGGAAGTAAAGAGACCTGAAAATGACCCTGAAAAACAGGCCTATATGCAGTATATAACCAACCAAATAGAAAAAAGTAATGTAGAATTAAATATTTGCAAATTAGACTTTGATAATAAAAAGCATCATTCTTCTCAATTAAACATCCTCATTTCCCAAGCAGATATATTGATCGGAAGACTAGAGAATATTAGCACGCAAGTCCAAGGCTTTATTAATGAAAGCAAAGATGACTTTGCGAGGCTCGGTGTGTCTTTAGATTCAGTCTTAAATTTTTCAATTAATGTTGAACCTTTAAAAACTAAGAAAGATTCCCTTGTTAAAGAGAAAAAGCAGATTGATGAAAGTTTGGATCCACAGAGACCTGGCGGGCTTGGTGACAAAATATTAAAAATTGAAAGAATGATAAAAGAACTGCAATATAAATTAGACCAGCCAAATAGACTTTATCAACAATATAAAACCGATCTAATGAATTGGGAATCCAAACGTAACTCAATTCTAGGGAATGAAGAAACCCCAGGCACATTAAAGTATTATGAAAAGAAGATCCGGGAACTGGAATCCATACCTGGGAAACTTCAAGAAGCTCGTGGAAATCGCAAGGCTAAAACTATGGCTATTTATTCGGTAATACTTGGCCTTAAGGAGACTTATAAAGAACTATACTTGCCTGTCCTCAGATTTATAGATACTAATCGTTTCATAAAAGAAACAGCCACCCTAAGCTTTGAAGTAAGTGTTGTCAATGCTGGTTTTGAGGAGAAATTCTTCAATATTATCAATCGTCATGTTATAGGAACATTTTGCGGGCTAGAAGAAGGCCATCAAAAGCTTTCCGAGATATTATCCAGTCATGATTTCGATACTGAACAAGGTCTCGAGTTTTTTTTGAATAATATAATTTATGCCATTGAACATGATATTAGAGAAGGCAAGAAGGAAATAAGAGTTAAAGATCAACTACGCAAAGGCCAAACAGTAGAAATGCTGTATGATTTAATTTTCTCACTTGAATATTTAAGACCTCGCTACTCATTAAGAATGGCTGATAAAGAACTTTCCCAACTATCACCTGGTGAGCGAGGAACTTTATTATTGCTGTTTTATCTTCTTGTAGATAAAGATGACAGACCGTTAGTAATAGACCAGCCGGAGGAAAACTTGGATAATCAAACAGTTTATGAGCAACTTGTTAACTCAATTAAGAAAGCAAAGAAAAGAAGACAAATTATTTTTGTTACCCATAACCCAAATATAGCTGTAGTATGTGATGCTGAACAAATCATACATGCCCATTTAGACAAAAAGAATAATTTTAAAATGAATTATACATCTGGTTCTTTAGAGAATCCGATCATCAATAAAGCTGTTCTAGACATTCTAGAAGGGACTCGCCCTGCCTTCAAAAAAAGAGATGAAAAATACTTTTAGAATTTAGAATAAGGAATGTAAAACTAAACCAAGACGCAATTTAAGGACGCAAGATGACTAAATTTGTTGAGTCGGAAGTGGAAGATGCGGCGCTGAACTGGCTGGAATCACTGGGCTGGACGATAATCTCCGGTTCAGATCCTGATATGATTCCGGGCAGCCTTTTCTCGGGAAGAAAGGATTACAGTCAGGTATTCCTTGAAAATCGTCTTATCGATGCCCTCCGGTTACTGAATCCTGAACTTCCCGAAGAGGCGATAAAAGACGCTTACCGGCGCCTCACCCACCCTGAAGGAGCCACACTCGAAGCCAGAAACAGAACCTTCCATAAAATGCTCATTGACGGAGTTAATATCGAATATCGCCGCCCGGACGAAGCAATTGCCGGAGCTCAGGCTAAGGTTGTCGATTTTTCCAATCCTGATAACAACGACTGGCTGGTTGTTAATCAATTCAGCGTGGTAGAAAACAAACATGCCAGAAGGCCTGACATAGTCGCTTTTGTCAATGGAATTCCTCTGGCGATTATCGAATTAAAAAATCCGGCTGATCAAAAAGCCACCATTCTAAATGCCTTTAATCAGCTTCAAACCTATAAGGCTGAAATACCCGGTCTCTTTGCTTCCAACGAACTTCTGGTCATATCGGATGGTGTTGAGGCCCGGGTTGGAACGCTAACCGCCGGTCGGGAATGGTTCAAGCCCTGGCGAACAATCGGTGGCCAGGAAGTTGAGGATATTGGTAGAGCTGAGCTTGAGGTTTTGCTTAAGGGAATATTCAATAAAAATAATTTTCTGGAATTAATCCATGATTTTATTGTCTTTGAGGACAATGGTGGCGGAACTCTCTCCAAAAAGATGGCTGGTTATCACCAGTTTCACGCCGTGAGAGTGGCTATAGCTGAAACCCTGCGCGCCGCCATGCCTGAGAAATGGAAACAACTTTCGGCAACCTATGGAGAATTCTGGGCTGGCCGTCAGCCCGGTGGCAAATTAGGTGACCGGCGAATTGGTGTCGTCTGGCACACCCAGGGCTCAGGCAAAAGTTTGACCATGGCCTTTTATGCGGGACGAATTATAAGAGAACCAGCTATGCAGAATCCGACGATTGTTGTCATCACCGATAGAAACGATCTCGACGATCAACTTTATGGGACTTTCTGCCGCTGCCATGAGCTGTTGCGTCAGCCACCAGTCCAGGCCGAAAGCCGGGCGGATTTAAGGGAAAAACTTTCGGTTAGAGGTGGCGGCGTGATTTTTACCACCATTCAGAAGTTTTTGCCTGAAGAAAAAGGCGAACTGAATCCGGTTCTTTCCACTCGAAATAATATTGTGGTCATAGCCGATGAAGCCCACCGCAGTCAGTATGATTTTATTGATGGCTATGCGCGGCACATGCGAGATACTCTGCCCGGAGCTTCGTTTATAGCTTTTACCGGAACTCCACTGGAAAGAGCCGATAAAAATACCAGAACAGTTTTCGGAGATTATATCAGTGTCTATGACATCCAGCGGGCGGTTGAAGATAAAGCCACGGTTCCCATCTACTATGAAAGCCGCCTGGCCAAGCTTGACCTGGATGAAAGTGAAAAACCGAAAATCGACCCTCAGTTCGAAGAAGTAACAGAGGGCGAAGAGGTCGAACGAAAAGAAAAGCTTAAAACCAAGTGGGCTCAACTCGAGGCAATAGTTGGAACGGAGAAAAGAATAAAGCTTATCGCGGAAGATATAGTCGAGCATTTTGAGAAACGCCTGGAAGTTCTCGAAGGCAAGGCCATGATAGTTGGCATGAGCCGTAGAATCTGCGTTGAGCTTTATAAGGAAATAACAAAGCTGCGTCCGGAATGGCACCATGAAGACGACGATAAAGGAATAATCAAAGTCGTCATGACAGGCTCGGCCTCTGACCCACCGGATTGGCAGCAACATATAAGGGATAAACGCCGTCGAGAAAAGCTGGCTACCAGATTTAGAGACGACCATGACCAATTCAAAATAGTCATAGTGCGAGACATGTGGCTTACCGGTTTTGATTGTCCAAGTTTGCATACCATGTACCTGGACAAACCCATGCGAGCCCATGGCTTGATGCAGGCTATTGCCCGGGTGAATCGTGTCTTTAAAGATAAGCCTGGCGGCCTCGTTGTGGATTATCTGGGTCTGGCTTACGAGCTCAAAAAAGCCATGGCTGCTTATACTGAGAGCGGCGGCAAGGGCGATACCATCATAGATCAGGATGTGGTCGTGGCACTTATGCTCGAAAAATATGAGATCTGCCTCGGGCTTTTCCATGGGTTTGACTGGTCTTCGTGGCGAAACGGTACGTCTGATCAAAGACTGAATTTGCTGCCAGCCGCCCAACAACATATTTACGCTCAGGAAAATGGCAAAGAGCGTTTGCTAAATGCTGTTAACGATCTATCCAGAGCTTTTGCTCTGGCCGTTCCTCACGAAGAGGCTCTGAAGATTAGGGACGATGTGGCCTTCTTTCAGGCCGTAAGAAACAGCCTGCTCAAGAAATCCCCCCTCTTGCCGAGAGCGGAGGATGAGCTTGACCATGCTGTCAAGCAAATTGTGTCGAAGGCCATCGCTCCAGAGGGTGTGATTGACTTATTCGCCGCGGCGGGCCTCAAAAAGCCTGACATTTCTATTCTATCTGAAGAATTTCTGGCTGAAGTGAGAAATATGCCTTATCGAAATCTGGCCGTTGAGGTTCTCCATAAATTGCTAGAGGGAGAAATCCAGGTCAGAAAGCAAAAAAATCTGGTTCAAGCAAGGTCGTTTGCTGAGATGCTGCAAGAAGCCATAAACCGCTACCAGAACCGCGCCATCGAGGCTGCCCAGGTGATAGAAGAACTAATCGCAATTGCCAGACAGATGAGAGAAGCAGATAAAAGAGGCGAAGAACTTGGATTGAGCGAGGAGGAACTGGCTTTTTATGACGCCCTGGAGACTAACGACAGCGCGGTCAAAGTCCTGGGCGATGAAACGCTGAGGAAAATAGCTCAATCTCTGGTCAAAACAGTTCGGGCTAATGTAACGGTTGACTGGACAGTCAGGGAAGATAGAAGGGCATATTTGAGGGCGCTAGTTAAAAGAACTCTTCGAAAATATAATTACCCACCGGATAAACAGGAAAAGGCCACCCAGACCGTGCTTAGCCAGGCTGAGCTGCTGTCTGAATACTGGGCCGTAGCGTGAGGTAAGGCAAAGCTGTCTTGAATCGGGGCGGTAGCGTGAGGCGGGGCTAGCTTCCGGACGGCCAGTTTTAATTTTTCTTTTCTTACCGCCGCGACATTTGTTATCATGGGAACCGAAGAAACGTGAGGAGGAAAAGTCATGAATAATCACCATCGAGCCAGTAGCAATAGTTTTAGGGTATTATCGGCGCTATCTGCTTTGTTTATTTTGCTGGCGCTGGCTTTTACTTTTAGCTGCTCTAAACAGGCAGCCAACGTCGTCTGGCTCGATGAGCTTGGCCCTCAGTATGCTGTCTCTGGCTATGGTGAAACTCACGCTAATAAATCGATAGATGGTAATCCGCTAACCATAGCTGGCAAAGTCTATGAGCGAGGCCTCGGCACGCACGCTGAAGGCATGTACCGGACAAAGCTGGATGGTAAAGCGACTCGCTTTAGCGCCCTGGTTGGCATTGATGACGAAATCAAGGGCAACCAGCATGCCTCGGTCGAATTCATTGTTTCTGCTCGCGACAAAAATAACATTGCCCAAACCTTATGGAAAAGCGGCGTTATGAAAGCTGGCGAGCCGGCCAAAGAGGTCAAGGTCACTCTCAAAGGCTTTCTTAACCTTGATCTCATGGTTTCCGATGCCGGTGATGGAAATGCTTATGACCATGCCGACTGGTGCGAGGCAAAGATAGAATATCAGGGAAACAAGCCTGAGCCGGTCAAGCCTTATGCCAGCCAACCATATGTCCTGACGCCCCTCCCCGGTCCTGAGCCACGAATCAATGGAGCGAAGGTTTTTGGTGTTCGCCCTGGGTCGCCATTTATGTTCGCCATCGCCGCCACCGGCGCTCGCCCGATGACTTTTGCTGCCGAAGGCCTTCCGGCCGGACTCAAACTCGATAGTTCAACGGGACACATTACCGGCGTTATTGACAAAGCCGGCACCTACAACGTTACACTTAAGGCCAAAAATGAACATGGCCTGGCCGAGCGAAACCTGCGTATTGAAGTCGGCGATAAAATCCTGTTAACTCCCCAGATGGGCTGGAATAGCTGGAACTGCTGGGGCTGTTCGGTCACTGATGAAAATGTCCGCCAGAGTGCCAGAGCCATGGTCGACAAAGGTCTTATCAATTATGGCTGGACCTACATAAATATTGACGACTGCTGGCATGGCGAACGCGATCCGAAAACCGGTGAAATTCGCTCCAACGAGAAATTCCCTGACATGAAAGCCCTGGCTGATTATGTCCATAGCCTCGGCCTGAAGATTGGCCTTTACACTGACTGCGGGCCGAAAACCTGTGCTGGCTATGCGGGCAGCGAAGGCCACGAAGAACAGGATATTATGACCTACGCCAAATGGGGTTACGATTATGTCAAGATTGACTGGTGTTATTGCGAAGGCAAAGATCCAAAAGCAACCTACAAAATATTCGGGGATGCCATTAAGAGAGCACCGCGGGATATCGTTTTCAGCATCTGTAACTGGGGCCAGCAAAATCCCTGGGAATGGGGCGAAAGTGTCGGCGGCAATTCGTGGCGGACAACCGGTGATATCACCGATAGCTGGGGCAGCATGTCCCGGATCGGATTCGGGCAAGCTGGCCTCGCTCGTTATGCCGGCCCCGGGCACTGGAATGACCCGGATATGCTGGTCGTCGGCAATGTCGGCTGGGGTCCAAATCTCCATCCAGCCAATTTAACTCCCGATGAGCAATATACCCACATCAGCCTGTGGTGCCTGCTGGCTGCGCCGTTGCTGATTGGCTGTCCCATCGAACAGATAGATGATTTTACCATGGGACTTTTAACTAACGTTGAAGTTCTGGAGGTCAATCAGGATCCGCTTGGCCGTCAGTCAGATAGAATCGTTGAAGGAGAAGGATACCAGGTCTGGGCCAAAGAAATGGAGGATGGCTCCATTGCCGTCGGTCTATTTAATCTCGATGCGTATGATCACAAAACAGTCCGGGTTGATTTCACGGCCATGGGTCTCAGCTCCAGCGGTGGGTCGCTGCGGGTCCGCGATTTGTGGCGGCAAAAAGACCTCGGGACTTTTGACGGTCATTTTGAAGCCGAAGTTGCCCCGCACGGGGTCGTTCTGATAAGAATCTTTCCTGAATAATTTCCTTTAGGAGCTCGACGCCCGCATATTTTTATTGGCTTCATTCTTATTTACACCTCCTATCCTAAAACTGATAGAAACTCTATGTCTCAGTGTATTCGCCTTCTCTGGGAGTCAGTGTACCCTCCTGGCCGGTACATTTCGAGGCCGTAAGTCCAACTTTTTCCCCCGTTAAAAAAAACTTGACAGACGAGAAAATAAATCTTATAGTTACTTTGTTTTTCAAAGTGCTATGAAATCTAGAGAGGCGGAGGTAAAGATGGAACCGGACGAAAGAAAAGAAGCTCTGGAAAATATCGAGCTCATTAAAAAAATGATCTTTCAGACAAAAACGCAACTCAGCCATTATGGATTAGGATGGATATCCATTATCTGGGGGATATTCTGTTTGGTAGGGGTGGCCGGACGTAGACTGCTTATTGCCTATGTTAGTCCCCTGGGAGCCCTGGAGGGCGTTTGGTGGCTCGCCTTAACTATCATTGCCGGATTCGGCACTTATTTAGTATATAGAAGTCATCTGAAAACTGAACCGATAAAGCCTCATAATTCTTCTTTCAGATATTTTGCGAGTTTCTGGATTCCTCTTTTTCTTCTGGGATTCACGCTGGTCACCCTTATTGGCTCGATCTCTTCTCTTTCCTCTAACTATATTTTCATCGTCATGCTGCTTATTGTCTCTACAGGATACATCATCTTAGGACTGACGTTCTTCAAGGAAATTCTCTACATGGGAATTGCAGGATATGCTAGTTCAATCCTCTGTGCCGTTTTCTTTATCAAATGGAGCGATATCATCCTCGGAGCAGTCTTCGGTCTGGGCTTAATCATAACCGGGTTGGTAGTCAACAAACAATGGAACAACATCTAACAGTCAAGCTCAATAAGGCCTTCCATCAGAAAGCCCGGTTGGGTATTATGTCAATCCTGATGACCTCGGGAGAAGCTGAGTTCAACTATCTAAAGGAAAAGTTAAACCTGACAGACGGTAATCTAAGCTCTCATTTGAGCCTCCTGGAAAACGAAAAATATATCAAAATCAAGAAACAATTCGTCAAAAAGAAGCCTCGTACTATATGCCAGATTACTGAAAAAGGCCGCCAGGCCTTTAGAGAATATCTCGATGACCTGGAAAAAATCATTCGCAGCCTTCCTTAGGAAAAAAGGAGAATACAATGAAAATGAAAAAATGTTTCTTTAAAAAATTGCGTTCTCTAAAAATTCTTAGCCTTATTATACCTATTTTCTTTATTTCTATTCAGGCGTCTGAAAAATATTCATACCAGGCAAAAGAAATGTCCGGATGGGAGATCAAGCCTGTTGCGGCCACAAACTCCGTCAGAGGCGAACAGACTCAGGCCAAAATCACAAAAACGAGTGAAGAGGCTCTCTCCTACCAATTTCAACCTGCCGAAATAGAGAAGATCAAAGAAGCTAAGAATTTCATGAAAAAAGGAGTTGATAGCTGGGACCCTGAATGGTTGAAAAAGGCAAGAGAAGAATTTCTAGGACTTCTGACCAAACGGAACCAGGACAATTTGTATCTTCTTTATTATGTTGCCCTAAGCGATTATCGTCTGGCCAATTATTTCCTGTCTTCAAGTGAGACAGATAAGGTGGCCCCCTATTTGAAAGAGGGACAAAAATGCCTGGAAAAAGCCATGCAAATAGCGCCCGACTTTGGGAGCTTGATGCCATATATTCGCTTTTGCTGGCTTTCGAAATCAACCTCGATCAGGGGAAAGCCAGATCGCTGGGCTTTCAGATCTATCAATATATGAACAGAGGACTGGAAAAAAGCCCGGACAATCCCAGGGTCCAATACCTAAAAGGAGTATCTGACCTGTTTACACCGCAGCAATATGGAGGCGGCCCCAGTGCCGCCATTAAACACCTATCAAGAAGCCTTGAGCTCTTCAAAAAAGAGGATGTTGAGGACCCGGTAAAACCTTCCTGGGGAGAGGACGAAGCTTATACCTTTCTCGGCGTGGCCTGCACCCAGACTGGAGAAATAGAGAAAGCCAGGGAAGCCTTCAAAAGTGCCCTCAAAATTAATCCTGAATTCGGTATGGCAAAAAACGAACTGGAAAAATTAGAAAAAAAGTAATCGCCTATGAGATCGACCTTTTGGGCGTGTTGGTTCTTACTCCTGCTTATGATTATGTTCATCTTGATTCCCACCCCGCTCGATGCTCAGTCCCTGGCCTGTATCCAGGGGAAAATCATAGACAAAGAAACCAGAGAGCCTCTGCCTGCCTACGTCTCGGTTAAAGGTACCGAAATTGGAAGTGCTGCAGATTATGACGGGACTTTTAGTATCTTCCTGAAAACCAGTGCCGACAACAAAACTGTAATCCTGAAGGTATTCCAAATTGGTTACAAGAAAAAAGAAGTTGAGGCTAGAATCGGAGATAAGATTCTGATCGAACTCGAGCTGGAACCTCTTCTGGCCTACAACGTAATAGTTACAGCCGACAGTCTGGTCTCTGAGGATAGAACCCAGAAGACAGTAACTCTTAAGAAGATGGATATTTACAGTTTACCCGGGACCGCCGCCGACCCTATCTACGCCTCTCAGGTCTTGCCGGGTGTCAATTCCTTTCCCGACTCTTCTAGCCTGCTCATCCGGGGCGGTTCGCCTGAAGAAGTCGCCTACTATCTGGATGGGATTGAGATCACCCATCCCTTTCTCAGCAGTTCTCTGCATGAATCCTACTTCAGTATATTCGACAATCAGGTTATCGACGGATTCAGTGTTTCTACCTCAGGTTTTCAGGCTAAGTTTGGAGACGTCCTCTCCGGAGTCATGGACATCAAGACTAAAAATTCTATCTCCAGCCCTGAGGGAGGAATCGGACTTTCCATCCTGGGTTTGAATACCTATGTGGCAACCCCTATAAAAAAAATGGGCAGTTTTATCGGAAGCTTCAACTGGGGAAACTCAGCCCTGATGAACTGGATCAACAACCGTGAAGAAAGCCAGTTTAAATCCTCTAATGGTTTTGGCAAAGCGGAGTTAAATCTGAACAAGGCCACCAGGCTCATCATACTGGCTACGAATGACAGCTATGATTTTGCCGATGACAGTGGGTTCTCCACCACCGCTAAGAATATAGTCACCGGCTTTTCTCTTACCTCCAGCCTTGCCCCCAACCTGGTTACTACGTTCACTTTCTCTGGTGTCCGCTATCACGCCTTATTCGAGACTAGTGACCTCTTTCAGCAAGATTTCATAGACGAAGCAATTCAAGCCAGAGAAGACACTTCTCTTGACCTGGGCAGGCACTACCTTGAATTCGGCGCTGATGTCCAGAGAAGAAGGCTCGATTTTTCATTAAAGACGGAAGGAAATTCTGCTGAAAAATACAATGTCGGGGCGACCCGAGGCGGATTTTATTTAAGTGACAAATTCAGAGTTACCGATAAATTTTACCTTACTCTCGGCGGAAGACTGTCTGTTTTATCTCTGAATGGCACCCAGATGAATTTTGACCCCAGGATATCTCTGGCTTACTTCATAACCAGGAAAGACATCCTGAGGATCTCCACCAGTTTCCATCATCAATACGGAGATTATTTCACGCTAAAAGTCCATCGCCTGAAAGCTAAACGAGCCAGCCATCTCTCTCTGACCTACGACAGGATCAGCGACAACCTGGACTTTCGAATGACCTTGTATGATAAGGAATACCGGAATCTTTTCCTCTATGAGGAAAACCAAGTAAGCAATAAGGGCCTGGGCTTCGCCCGAGGAGCAGAAACCTTCATAAAATGGGTCCGGCCAAAGTATGACCTGGTTTTTGTCTATAATTTTTTAAGCTCGAAGAGAAAAGAAAATAATGTCCAGTTTTTGACCACCTCTCCTTACGAAATTACTAACTCCTTCACAGGAATTATCACCTACAAGTTCAAGACTGGTACCCTGGGATGGCGAGTTTCTTATGCCACAGGAATGCCTTATACACCTCTGGTTGGAAGAGAGTGGAACGAAGATGACCAGAATTTCATCCCGATCTGGGGCGATCCTTATAGCCAAAGGTATCCTTCCTATCAGAGAGTGGACTTTAATGGAACCAAAACTTTCGCCATCAAGAAAAGACTGGTTGTGCTCTATTTCGGGGTCATGAATGTTCTCGGCCGAAAAAACGTTCTGCGATATGAATACAGCAGTGATTACTCCTTGCAAAGTAATGACTATTCGATTTTCGGCCGGTCTTTCTTCATAGGAATATACGTCCCCTTCTTTTAAACCTTATCACCGCGACACCCGGGAAAGATAATAAGCCTTGCTGAAACAGGCTGAGCTACAGTCTTAATACTGATTAACAGTCAGGCCGGGTTTAGTTATCACCAGCTTGACCTGTGATATAAGAACTTCTGGCTGCCAGATATTATCTTTCGACCTAAGTGAGTGGTCAATTTGACTTTTTAGAGGAATCTCTTATAAATAAGTATTGTCGGAGGGCTGAAATAATAAAGGCGGCAGTTCTCTGCTACGCTTTTATAAAAATGCCTTTTATTTGACCTGCATTATTCATAAAATGGAATATATATCATAAAAACAATACCCCAGGCATGAAAAGATCGGGAGATGACATGATTTTCTTAAATCTGCTTGCACCCCAGATTTCGTTCTGAAAATAGTCTGGCTGAAGAAGAAAAATGTGGATTGACCTGTGATATTCAGAAATAATCCAGGTCAATTCATAAAATAAAAAAAGGAGTGAGCAATGAGGCAATGTAAACGAAGTATTGGTGCTATGTTTCTTCTCATTTTTTGCCTAGCTTATCTGGGATTTGCCGAAGAGGTCGTCAAGTATTTTCCCAAGCCGGGCGATCTTAAATTCACCTATGGACCACATAAACCTGTCATGAAGATAGAGCCAGGCACGGTCATAATTTCTTCA
>Ga0116193_1001977_pt1 | contig 16151 bp, 14 predicted proteins | sample AD_UKC115_MetaG_FD_89892 | JGI IMG/M metagenome (GOLD analysis project Ga0116193, IMG submission 89892) | Active sludge microbial communities of municipal wastewater-treating anaerobic digesters from Hong Kong - AD_UKC115_MetaG | ecosystem: Engineered > Bioreactor > Anaerobic > Digestate... | reverse complement strand
CAGCACCATGTGCGGCAGACGGTAGAAGAATGAGGGATTGAAGATCACGGCCCACCAATCGGTCGGATAAAACACGCCGTCCTTGAGTGCGTAACCCGCCGGTGTCTGCATCCAGCTGTTCGCGCTGATGATCCAGAAGGTGGAGATCAGGGTGCCCAGCGCGACCATGCAAGTGGCGAAAAAATGCGTGCGATGGCTCACCCGCTGCCAGCCGAACAACATCACACCGAGGAAGGTGGCTTCCATGAAAAATGCAGTCAGTACCTCGTAGTTGAGGAGCGGCCCGACCACGTTGCCGGCGGCGCTGGAGAATCCCGCCCAGTTGGTGCCGAACTGGAAACTCATCACGATGCCGGAAACGACGCCCATCGCGAACGAGACGGCGAACAGGCGCATCCAGAAGAAATAGAGGTCGCGGAAGCGGTCCTCACGTTTCCACAGCCAGACGCCCTCGAGGAAGGCAAGCCAGTTGGCGAGACCGATCGTGAATGCCGGGAACAAGATGTGGAACGAGACCACGAACCCGAACTGGACACGCGAGAGGAATTCCGCATCGGACATGGCGCTGTTCCGTGGCGAATGCTCTATGACGCGCGGCGATGCCGGATGATCCGGCTGCCGTGCGGCCTCCACGCAGTCTAGGTGCGGCGCCGCTGCCGGGCGATGCCGGAGTTGCGGTCATCGTCTGGCATTTCGTGCCAATCCATGCGCACCGGCGCGTGCACGGCGGATGCGTGCTGCGGTTCTGTTCGGTTGCGCGGCCGGATCACGTTAATCGCAGCGGTACACGTTCCCCGACATTCCTCGTCATGGCCGCCGTCCGCACCTTCGTCATCGCCTTCCTCGTCGCCGGCGTCGTCGCCTTCGGCCTGAGCCTGCTCAACGTCTATGCCTTGCGTCACGGCGGGCAGCCGATGCCGCACGGGGACATCACGATGATCGCGACCTTCGTCGCCGGACTCGCGCTGTTTATGGCCTATCAGCGTCGCGGCAACCGCGATGCCGCGCGCGCCAGCCTGGCCGATGAGCGTGCGGCGAAGGCGTTCGCGCCGCGGCCGGAGCGCGCCGTGCTGTACGTATTCCGCGATGCCTTCTTCGCCAAGCTCGTCGGCTTCGAATTCGAGCGTGACGGCACGCTGGTCGGACAGACGCGTGGCAAGACCTTCTACCGCCTCGACCTCAACCCCGGCGTACACGTGTTCGCCAGCGTCAATCCGCAGGACGGCTCACGCCAGGAGATCCGCCTCAACCTGCCGTCCGCGAGCCTGACCTTTCTTGAACACGAGATCGCGTTTGCGGCGAAGGGACTGAACCACGCCTTGCGTGTCGTCGACGACGTCGCCGGCCGGCGACGGGTCCTGCGCTGCAAGATGCTGGTGCCGATGCACCTCAACTGACGAGACTTTGCTTGCCAGGGCTCGCTCAGTCCCTGCCGTTCCTATGCCTCCAGAACGACAACGGCAAGGGTGCCCACATGTCGCCGTGACTGCTGCGCTGTGCGTAGATCTCGTCGTGCAACTGGTCATCGAGCTTTTCGCTGGAAATCCGCATGCTCAGGATGAAGACCGCTGCCCGGTCTGATCCTGCGGAGTCGAGTCGTCTGACCGTCAGGCACCACTCCGCCGAGGTGGAGCGATAACGTCCCACGGGGAGCTCGTAACTCGGAACGCCGGCGGCGTAACGCTCTACTTCCTCGGCCGTGATGCTTTCCAGCCTGCTTTGCACCGTAGTCAGCGACGTGAGCCGAGCATGCAGATGGCGGGCTTCATCCAGGGCGGCTCGGGCGCCCGGATAACCATCGCCGATGGCGGCATTGATCTCGCGTACGCGGCCGGCGGTCAGATTGATCATGACCACCCGACCCGGCGGCAACGAGACACTCCCTCCCGAGTCCGCGTATTCGAGTGCGATGCTGTCGGCGGTGGCCGTCACGAGGGCTTCGTCCTGCATCCTCGCCAGGCCACCGGCGTCGAATTCGTAGGTACTGCCTGCTATCACGGAATCGATCGTCGATCCCAGGCCGGCCTTGATGGTGAGGAGTTTTGTCCCGGCTGCCTGGCTGCCACCAAGGACGAGGCAGGCAACCAGCATGATCGACAGCCCGGCATGCATTCCCTTCATGACGATCCGATCCCGTGTGATCGAAAGGTGGAGAGTGACGGTTGGTCTCGGGCGCCTTGCGATGGCGATACTGGAACGAGACCTCTCCATGCGCTCGAAAACTGGATGTCGTGCAGTGAACTCGGAGTGAACCTGCGGGCGGCCGCGAGAGCCGAGTCATGAACCGGGGCCGGCAACGGACATCCCTTCTCGTCCGGGCCGGGAGCGCGGCCCGCGCGGATGTCGATGACGCGACTGCACGTTGCGCCACCAGCATTCACGTTTCGCCGGAGGGTTTGTCGTTATGGGGCGCGAGCGGCTGCGCGCCGTCGCTTCGGGCGTGGTGCGCTGCGATCCTGATTCGTCCGGATCGCCTCATGCCGCTGCGAACGCATCGCGCGTGAGGTTCTCCGGCTCGCCGTCAGTGCAGACCACGTCGTCCTCGATGCGGATGCCGCCGTAGCGGCGGAACGCCTCGACCTTCGCCCAGTTCACGTCCGCGGCGACCGGCTTCGCCTTGAGTTCGGCGAGCAGCATGTCGATGAAGTAGAGACCCGGCTCGATGGTCATCACCTGACCGGCATCGAGCGTGCGCGTCAGACGCAGGTACGGATGCCCGGCCGGACGCGGAATCGGCGTACCGTCCTCGTCGGCCATGAAGGCACCGACGTCGTGCACCTGCAGGCCGATGTAGTGGCCGAGGCCGTGCGGGAAGAACGTGCTCGACACGCCCGATTCGACCGCGCTCTCGGCGCTCATGCGGATGAAGCCCTGCTCGCGCAGGATGCCGGCGAGCACGTGGTGCGCCTGCACGTGCAGGTCGGGATAGCTCTGGCCCTTCCTGACCCAGGCGACGAAACCGCGCTGTGCGGCATCCACCGCATCGATCAGCGCCTGGAACTCGCCGCAGTGCGGTGTGGCATGGGTGCGCGTGATGTCCGCCGCATAGCCATGGAAGCCGGCGCCCGCATCGATCAGCAGCGAGCGCGGATCGGCCGGCGGGTTGCGTTCGAGGTCGGTGTAGTGCAGCACGGCGCCGTGTTCGTTGAGGCCGATGATGTTGGCGTAGGGCAGCTCGTTCTCGGTCTCGTGCGTGGCGGCGAGATAGGCCATGTGGATGTCGTACTCGGAGCGGCCGGCGCGGAATGCCGCCTCCGCCGCACGGTGTGCGCGCACGCCGAGTTTCGCGGCCACGCGCATCATGGCGAGCTCGTATGGCGTCTTCCAGGCACGGTGGTAATGCAGGTAATTGACGAGTGTCGGTGGGTTGTTCGGCATCACCGCACCGAGCGCGCTCTGCGGCTCGCCGACGATCGCCGCACGCGCGAGGTTTGCCGGCAGATGGGCGAGCACCTCGTCCGGCTCGCGCACGATAGCGATGTCGAAGTACTCGACCCAGTAACCGGAGGGCGCGGCCGGCACAACGTGCCAGTAGTCGCGCGGCTGCAGATAGACGAGCTTCGGCCGCTGACCTGGCGTGTATACGAGCCACGAACCCGGCGCGCGCGTCACCGGCAGCCACGCCTTGAAGTGCGGGTTCACGGCGAACGGGTAGGGTGCGTCGTCGAGGAATTGGTAATGCAGCGTGCCCGCCGGCACCACGAGGTGGTCGAAACCTGCCTTTGCGAGTGCAGCGTCGCTGCGCCGGCGCAGCGTGGCGAGATGATCGGGATAGAGCTGGGCGAGCAACTGGGCGGGCATGGCCGGGCGGTCCTCGGGCGGGGAGCGCGGATTGTGCCGTGTCGCGCATGAAAAGCCAGCAGGAAGCCTGCTCCGAGTCACTGTTCAGGCGGAGCGGGCGCGCAGGCTGCGTACCGTGTCCCGCGTTCGGCGGCAGACAGCGTAGCGGGCTCAGCCCGCGGGACCGCGGGCGCTGCGCTCCAGCCAGTGCCCGAGCGTGGCCTGATCGGCTTCGCTGATACTGATGAAGCGGAACCCGGCCCAGTACTGGCCAGCCGCGCTGGCCGGCTCGTTCCACTGCTCGTGGACGCCGATTTCCAGCGTATGCGGATGGTGACGCGCATCGGGCAGCTCGAACGCGAACTGGTAGAGCGCGTCCTCGCGGACCGGGCGGTTGGCGATCAGCATCATGCCATCGAGGGACAGGTTGCCGACCCGGCCGATGACCTCGCCGGTCAGCGTATCGGTGACCTGGATCGCGGTCTCGGCACGCTGGCGGCGTGCGCGGCGGTTCTCGGTCATGGCGGGGCTCCGTGTGGCGGCGCATCCGGCGCGGGGCTGCGGCCGGTGAGCTGACGCAGCGCTTGCACCAAGCCGTTCCAGGCGCGGTCGAGTACCGACTCACGCTCGGTCGGGGCGATGCGCGCCACGCCGCGATGCAGGTCGCGCGCGAGCTGCTCGAGCGAACGGTCCTCGCTGCGCGCACCGCGCTGGTTGACGAACAGGCAGCGCCCGGTGAGCGTCGAGAACCAACTCAGCTTGCGGCGCACGCGCTGGCCCTGCTGGTTGATCTCGAATTCGAACCAGGTGCCGAACGGCAGCGTCTTGAGGTGCTCCAGCTGGACACGCTCGCTCGCATCGAGCGGCGGGTGCACATGGCCCTGCCGTGCGCCGGCGGTACCCGTCTCCTCGCCGAGGCGGGTCTTGGCCTTGAGACGCATCGCGAGCTCGGTGCGCGAACTCGGGCTCTCGCCGGCCGGTTCGCCGGAGGCGAGCAGCTGGCCGGTCAGCGCCTTGATTTCATCAGCGACGAAGCCGACCTGGGCCAAGCCCTGCTCGATCTCCTCGCGCAATCCAGGCCGTGCATCGCCGGCGACGAGGTGTCTGATCACCTCGAGACGGCGCCGGTAGAGTTCGCTGTCCTCGCCGTGACGCAGGATCGTCAGCGCCAGCACGTCGGTCCAGGCCTGCTCGATCAGGGTACGCACGAGGCGCGACGGCCGGCCGTGCGCGAGTGCCGCGCGCACCGCCTCCGCGGCGCGTTCGCGAGCGAGGTCGAGCCGCTCGCGGCCGCGTGCCGCATCGACGTGGCGGCGCTCGGCGGTCTCGGCCTTGCGCGCGAGCGTGCCCATGTGGCGCGCGAGATCGCCGAGCAGCTCCTCGTAGAGTTCCGGCTTGCCGTCGGATTCATGGCCGACGCGGTCGACGACCAGCTGCATCTTCTCGATCAGGGCGCGGTCGTGCTCGCCGTCGCCGTCGTCAACCCAGTGCACGCCGGTATCGGCGATCGCATCGAGCAGCTGCCGCGCCGGATGCTCGCGGTGGGTGAAGAAGGTCTTGTCGCGCAGCGCGACGCGCAGCAGCGGCACCTGCAGGCGCGTGAGCAGCTGGCGCGTCGCGCCGCTCGGCCGGGTCTGCTCGACCAGCCGGTCGTAGAGCAGGCCGAGCAGGTCGATGGTGTCGGTGTCTTCCTCACTGAGCCGCGGCGGACGCGCATCGGGCGTGAACTGGCGGAGCTGGGCGAGCAGATCCTGACGCACGTGTCCGAAACTGCGCTGGACCTGCTTGCCGCCGAGCATCATCTGCACGACCGGGCGGCGCTGCAGCAGGCCGAGCACGGCCTGAATGTCCTCCGCACTCGCGGCATACGCTGAAGCGGGCGAAGCGCTGGCAGCGGGCGGCGCGGCACGCCGCGCTGCCAGGAGCGCGCGCAGCGACGCGAAATCCTCCGAGGGCGTGGCCGGCGCGCTCTGTGGCGCCGGCCGGGCGGTCGCCGCCGCATCTTGCGCGGCGGCCGGCGTTACCGCCGTGGCGGTACCTCGATCCGTGGGTTCTGCGTGCGCAGTGCGCGCGGCGGACGGCAAGCCGGACAGCGAACGCGGTAGCTTCGGCATGGCATTGGTCATCGCTGCGTCGGGTGGCGCAGTGAGAGGCGGCGTTGCAGGCGGTTCCTGTGCGGGAACGGCGTCCAGGTCGGCGGATTCGACGGCGGGCTTCGCGGCCGGGGTCTCTGCATTGCGCGTAGCGCGGCTTTCCTGTGTCGCCGACGGCGTGTCCGCCGGGTTCGGCCGCGGCCGCAGCACGATCACCTGCAGATCGCACAGGATGCGCTGCTCGACGAGGTGATCGTTCAGCACGGTGTAGAACGCACCGAGTTCCGGCGTCAGGCAACGCTCAAAGCGGCGATACAGCTGCAGTCGGTAGGACAGGGCAAGATCGAAACAGCCCGCCGCGTGACGCAGCGCCTCCGCGAGACGCTGCGGGCCGACCGGCAGCGACTCGGCATCGAACACCGGCGCGGCGGCGAGCACGCCAAAGCGGTGGCCGAGCGCATACAGCGCCTGGCTATGGCGGATCTCGCCCTTGGAGGCGATCTCCTGCAAGGCGATGCCTTCCTCGACCTCGTGCGTATCGACCAGCGTGAGATCGCCGAGGCGCGTGGGCAGGGCGGGCGCGGTGCGGGCCGGTGCATCGAAGCGGGTGAGGCTCGATTCGAGATGACGCACGAACCGTGGGGCGAACTCGGCGCGGGCGCGCTTGAGTTCGCGTAACGCTTCGAAAATCTCGTGCTGCTCGTTGCTGCTGTGCGCGCGCTCGGCATGGCCGAACAGCGTCTGCTCGGTGTCGGCGAGAGTTTGCGCAAGCACGGGCCCGAGCAGCGAGCTGGCGAGATCGTGCAGGCTTTGGAGGATGCGGCGCACGCGCGGCGGCAAGTTGTCGCGTGCCGTGAGGCGGACGAGGGACTCGGATTCCCTGGCGCGGGCCGGTGTCGGGCCTGGAGAACTCATGCGACCCTCCGCGGTTCCTTGGCGTGCGGCGATTGTAGGCATGAGCCGTACGGTGCAGCCAGTGACACGCCCGCCCGCCATGCACGACCATCGTCGCAGTGGGCCACAGGGCCTGCATGCCGGAGCGCGGTGCCGGCACCGGCGACGAGGCCAGTCATGGACCTGGCCGCCGGCCACGGACCGGCGGCGGTCCGTGTGCGGCCTTCGAAAGACCATCCATCGCCGATGCCGGCTGGCCGAGCCCGCCGCGTCTCATGGCCTCGTCCGCGAGGCCACCGGGCTCGTCATTCGGGTTGCCAGACCAGTTCGATCGAGCCGGACCGTCCTGGCGTGTTGTAGCCGGCGAGCAGCTCGTACGGGCGGTCGGTGAGGTTTTCGGCGCGCAGCGTGAGTCGCCAGGCCGCGTTGGCCTGCCAGCTCGCGTGCAGCCCGATCAGTGCATAGCCGCCGAGTTCACGGGCGATGTCCGTGCGCCGGCCGGTCCAGGCGAGATCGGTGCCGGCCTGCCAGCCGTTGCCGAATTCACGGTCGAGGCTCGCGTTCGCCTTGAGCCGCGCGCGGCGCAGCAGGATGTGCCCGGTGTCCTCGTTGCGCGGGTTCTGCCAGGTCGCGTTCGCGCTCCAGCGCCAGCCGTCGATCCGTCCCGACCAGGCCAGTTCCACCCCGTCGAGGCGTGCGCGATCGATGTTTTCCGCACGATATTGCGGACCGCTGAACGCGATCAGGTCGCGGATATGCGTCGAGTAGGCACGCAGGTCCACGCGCTGTCCCGAGGCCGGCAGCCAAGCGAGGCCGAGTTCTGCCGTGCGCGAGGTTTCCGGATCGAGATCCGGATTGCCGGCGAACAGGCCGCCGTAACCCGGGGAGAACTGCTCGTTGAGGTTCGGGCCGCGGAACGCGCTCGCGTAGCTCGCCGAGAGGCGCCAGTCCGGGGCGAGGTCATAACCGAGCGCAAGCGAGCCGGAGCCGTGCCGGCCGAATTCGCTGTTGGCATCGACACGTGCACTGGCCTCGGTGCGCCAGTCGCCCTGGGTGCCCTGCCAGCCGGCGAACAATGCCGCATTGTCGCGGCGGTCGCCGTACTGCACGCGGCCGGCGTACAGGTCGCGGTTCTCGCCATCCTCGTGCTGCAGGTCGATGCCTGCCGTGAGTTTCCTGTCACCGGCGAGCGCGAACGTGTTGAGCCAGCCGAGCGAGCCACGCCGGCTTGTGAACAGCGTGAAGAACGCCGGCGTGCGCAACGATTCGTGCACGTGGCCGAGGCTCAGGTGATGACTCCAGCCCGGCGCGAGCTCGCCGTCGAGATCCGCGCCGGCGACCTGCTCGAGCACCCGGGTGCGGCCCTGATCGAATTCGTTCTCGCCGTTGCTGTGCAGCAGGCGCGCCGACAGCGACTGGCCGCCGAGCGCGAGCGCACCGCGCGCGACGAGGTTGCGGTTGCGGTAGCCGTCGTCGTCCGGATCGTAGCTGCAGAACGGATCGTCAGGGCCGTTGCAGACGCCGGGATTCGTCGCCGAAAAGCCGCGCACGTGGCGCAGCCCCGCCTGCACGCTGAAGCCGCCGGCCTCGCTCCAGGCGCCATAGCCGGCGCTGCCGGCCGCCTCGCCGTAACTCCCGGCGCGCAGGGCGACGCGTGCGCGATCCAGCCGGCGCGTGAAGATCTGGATCACGCCGCCGATCGCGTCCGCGCCCCACCAGCCCGCGCGCGGGCCGCGCACGACCTCGATGCGCTCGATCGCATCGAGCGGCCATTGCGAGAAATCCACACTGCCGGTATTGGCCGAAGCGATACGCACGCCATCGACGAGCACGAGCACGTGGTTCGAGTTGCCGCCGCGTAGGAACAGGCTGGTCTGGCCGCCCGCACCGCCGCTCTGCACGGCATCGATGCCGGGCAGGCGACGCAACAGCTCGACGATGTCGCCGGCGCCGCTCTGCTCGATGTCGGCACGCGTGACGACGTCCACCGCGGCGAGCATGCCGGAGGTCGTCTCGGCGCTGCGTGTGGCCGTGACGGTCACGGTCGGTTGGGTAACGGGGGAATCGGCCCCGGCCGGGCCGGCGAACAGCGGAGCCAGCGCAAGCGCCAGCAGGGAAGGACGGTACATGGGTTCTCCTCAACGCTCACCCGCGGATGATCCAGGCGGTGGCGAGGAGGCATGGCGCTCGGACACGGATGGCCCGGGCCCATCCGCCGCCCGCCGCGACGCTGGTACGACGACGTCGCGCGACGTCGACCCAGGCCGGTCTCCGGGCTCGCGAGCGGTGCCTCGGCACCCGATCCGTCGCCTTCCCGCGCATCTGCGCAGTGGCCTCTCGACGGTCGAACTCGCTTACCGTTGCGGGGGCAGCGCCGGCTTTGCACCGGCTTCCCGTTTCACCCTGTTCCCGGAAACCGGGGCAGGGCACCTGTGGCGGCGGTGAGTCTACGCGAAGCGACGAGCCAGGGAAAACCGGGGATCCGGTTCTCCGGGCGTTCCGCATCCAGCTGGACGATGAGCCCGGTTGGGGCGAGGTCGCGCGCTGCGTGCCGCGGTCGTGCGTGCGCGATCGTAACGACGCAGGATATGTTGATCGATGATGAGGTATTCCTCACTCCCGATCGGTCGCCGCCGCGATTCCGAGGAGTTCGCCTTCATCCGAGACGGTCACGCACAGCTCGATCGGCCGGCAGCACACCACACAGTCCTCGATGTAGCGCTGCGAGCCGGTAGACAGATCCACGACGCTCGTATGGCGCTCGCCGCAGTAGGGGCAGGCGATGACGATGTCCTCGATCATGGCCGCGGCGTCCGATGCGCGCGTCGCGATGGCAGGAAGGCCGCGATCACGTCGTTGAGGAAACGCTGGCCGAGCGCGGTGGGTGCGACGCGCTCGTCCTCGATGGTGAGCCACTCGCGGCGCCGTCCCTCGGCAAGCGGGATGGCAATGCTCTCGCGCGACAGACCGGTCGCGGCCTCGAAGCCGGCGAGCGTGAAACCGTCGGCGAGCCGGAGCGCATTCAGCATGAACTCGAACGGGCGCTGGTCCTCGGGCACCGGATCGTCGCCGCCGATGCCTCGCGGCGTGCCGGCATGGGCGAGGTAGGCGTTCGGTGCGCGAATCTTCCAGCGCCGGCGGATCGCGCCGGGGCGCGTCTCGCCGAGCTTGGCATGCGCGCCCGCGCCGATGCCGAGATAATCGCCGAAGCGCCAGTAATTGAGGTTGTGCCGGCATTCGCGACCCGCTCGGGCGAAGGCCGAGGTTTCGTAGTGCCGGAAACCGGCCGCGGCGAGCCGGGCCTGCGCGCGCTCCTGCATGTCCCAGGCCGTGTCGTCGTCGGGCAGCGGCGGCGGGTTGCTCGCGAAGGCGGTGTTCGGTTCGAGCGTGAGCTGGTAATGCGAGAGGTGCGGCGTGCCGAGCGCGATGGCGCGCTCCAGATCAGCAAGCGCCGCCTCGACCGATTGCTCGGGCAGGGCGAACATCAGGTCGAGGTTGATGTTCCCGAACCCCGCATCCTGCGCCTCGCGCACCGCACGCTCGGCTTGGGCGGCATCATGGATGCGGCCGAGCCGGCGCAGTTTGGCATCGTCGAAACTCTGGATGCCGAAGCTCAGGCGGTTCACGCCGGCGGCGCGATACGCGGCGAAGCGGTCGTGCTCGGTGGTACCCGGGTTGGCTTCGAGCGTGATCTCGACGTCGTCCGCGAACGCTAGGCGCGCCGCCGCGCCCTCGAGTACGGCCGCAATGGCATTCGCCGCGAACAGGCTCGGCGTGCCGCCGCCGAAGAACACGCTGCCGATCGCGCGTCCGGTGAGCCACGCGCCGTGATCGCGCAGATCCTGGTCGAGGTCGGCGAGCAGTGCGGTGACGTACTCACGCTGCGGCAGGACGCCGGGCGCGGTGTGCGAGTTGAAGTCGCAGTACGGGCATTTGCGCACGCACCACGGCAGGTGCACGTACAGCGAGAGCGGCGGCGCGGCGTTCATGACGCCATTCTAGGCCGCCGCCGTGCGACCGGCGTACGCGGTGGCTACTGTCTGTCGAGCCGCTTGATCATGCCGGCGATGCCGCCCTGCAGCGCATAGGCCTCGAAGCCCATCTTGCCGAGGATGAAGGCGGCGGCCGCGCTGCGCTCGCCGGTATTGCAGTAGCAGATGTACTTGCGGCTGCGGTCGAAGCCACCGACCGTCTCGCGCAGCGTGTACAGCGGTGTGTTGATCGCGCCGCGGATCGCGCGCTGCTGATGTTCCTCGGGCATGCGCACGTCGAGCACGATCGCGCCCTGGCGCGCGAGGATCGAGGCCTTGCCGGCGGTCAGCCAGTCGACCGCCGGCGGCTTCATCACTTCGGCGAAGGCGCGGTCGGCGAGGCGCATGAGCCGGCCATCCTTGATCATCGCCACTGTGGCGTTGCGCGTGGTGTTGGCGAGCAGGGCGTCCTCGCCGAAGCTGTCGCCGCGCACCAGATAGGCGACCACCGAGTCGCCGGTCTCGAGACTCTTGGTGACTGTCGCGCGGCCGTCCTTGATGACGTAGAAATAATCGGCCGGCTCGCCCTCGCGCACGATCACGTCGCCGGCGCGCACGTCGATCTCTTCGAACTTCTGGAACATCCGCTCGATGTTCGCCGTCGGCAGCTTGTGCATGACGCGCGACTGCAGGAGCCGGAACACCCAGCGGTTCGCTTCGGGCGACGGATCGTAGTGGCGGAAATTTTCCGAGCGCGAGAGCTGGTCCCAGCACAGGACCTTCTCCATGTAGCGCCGGTCGAGCTTCACGAAGGTCGCGCTGATCGAATCGACGGTCGCGGTGAAGCGGCGCGGCTGCATGTCGCCGAGCGCGTAGCGACCCTGCAGCGTGGCGGCGTCGGTCTCCTTGCGCTTGCCGTCGGGATACTCACCACGCACGCGTCCGTTCAGTACGAAGACCGTGTGCTCGTCGATGTCCCCGGCGCGGAACAGCACTTCGCCGCGTCCGAGTTCGACCAGCTCCGCCTCGCGCGCGAGCTGTTCGAGGTTTTCGGGACGCAGCGAATCGAGCGGATACAGCCTGGCGAGATCGCCCGGATTGACAGCCATGTTGCTTTCCCCTCCGCAATGCGCCGGCAGTGTAGCCGTGCGCCCGGGCGGCGGGGAACCGGAGGCGGCCGGCGGGTCGCCTACTTCTGCGGCGGCTTGGCCGGAATGAACGGCGAGACCGGATCGCTCGCGGGGAAGGTCTCGGCCAGCGCCTGATCGACGTTCTCGTCGGCCTTTTGCTTGCGCGCTGCTGCTTCCTGCGGCGTCTCGGGCCGGCAGGTTGGTGGGGCTCCGGCAGGGTTGGGATCCTTACGGTCGTGGGTCGCCATGAGGTTCTCCACATCGGCAGAGGACGTGATTGAGCGACGCACGTGCTGAACGTGCGCAAAGCCGGCATGAGCAGAATCAGCAAACGGGCCCGGTCGGTTGCGTCGTGCCCGCGCGCCGGGAGCGGTGGGCAGTGCGCGGCAGGCGGCGCCACAAACGAAAACCCCCGCACGTGGCGGGGGGTTGGCGTGGCTGGGGGACTAGGATTCGAACCTAGATAAACGGAGTCAGAGTCCGTTGTCCTACCGTTAGACGATCCCCCAATCCGGGAGCGTCGCTTAGCGCTTGGAGAACTGGGTGGCGCGGCGGGCCTTGTGCAGGCCGACCTTCTTGCGCTCGACCTCGCGGGCATCGCGGGTCATGAAACCCGCCTTGCGCAGCGGCGACTTCAGGTTTTCATCGTATTCGGTCAGCGCACGCGCCACGCCGAGGCGGATCGCGCCGGCCTGGCCGGTGGTGCCGCCGCCCTCGACGGTGACCAGCACGTCGAATTTGTTCGTGGTCTGGGTCAGCTCGAGCGGCTGGCGCACGATCATGCGCGCGGTCTCACGACCGAAGAACTGGTCGAGCGGCTTGCCGTTGACCACGATGTTGCCGGTGCCCGGGCGCAGGAACACGCGCGCGGCGGAGGTCTTGCGGCGACCGGTACCGTAATTCTGCTGGAGTGCCATCGTTCGGGTCCCTGGGATCAGATGTCCAGCGCCTGCGGCTGCTGGGCGGTGTGCGGGTGCTCGGCGCCGGCGTAGACCTTGAGCTTGCGGAACATCGCGCGGCCCAGCGGGTTCTTCGGCAGCATGCCCTTGACGCCGATCTCGATGACGCGCTCGGGATGGGTCGCGAGCAGGTCCTTCAGCGAGATCGACTTCAGGTTGCCGACGTAGCCGGTGAAGCGGTGATAGTACTTGTCGTCCATCTTCGCGCCGGTGGCGGCGACCTTCTCGGCATTGACCACGACGATGTAGTCGCCGGTGTCGACGTGCGGGGTGAAGATCGTCTTGTGCTTGCCGCGCAGGCGGCGCGCGATCTCGGAGCAAAGACGGCCGAGCGTCTTGTTGGTGGCGTCGACGAGATACCAGTCGCGCTTGACGCTCTCCGGCTTGGCGCTGATCGTTTTCATGACAAAACCTTGTGCCAAAAGGGGCAAGGAAAGGCGCGGGATGATAGCGGCGCGTGCCGGGGCGTGCAAGCCCCGGCCGATCGTGACCGGGCTGGCGCGAGGCGCCGCGGTGGACCGTGGATGATAGCATCCGCCCATGCTTCCTGCGCCCATCGCCGGTGCGGATCGCCTGATCGTGCTGGCCGATCAGTGCGTGAAGTGCGGCCTGTGCCTGCCGCACTGTCCGACCTACCGCCTGACCAGCCGCGAAACCGAATCGCCACGCGGCCGGATCGCCCTCGCCAGGGCGCTCGCGGATGGCAGCCTGCCGTTCGAATCGTCCGCCCTCACGGCGCTCGACCACTGTCTCAGTTGTCTGAGTTGCGAAGCCGTGTGCCCGTCCGGCGTCCGCTACGGCGAGCTGCTGGCCGGCACGCGGGCGCGGCTCTGGCCGCAACGGTCCCGGATGACGCGCTGGATGCGCTGGATCTACCGGCCGCGCCCTCTCGCGTTGCTCGTGCATCTCGCCCGCCTGAGCGGCATCGCGCACTGGGGCGATGCGCTGCTCGGTCGTCTGCATGGCGGGCTGGCGTCGCGGCTGGTGCATCTGTGGCGGCATCTGCCGGCCGAGCCGCGGATGGATCGGCCGCGTGCGGTGGCTACCGGTTCGCGTCCGCCTGCACCGCGTGGTCGGGTCGCGCTCTGGCCGGGTTGCACGGGCCATCCGCTCGATGCCGATACGATCTGGGGCGCACGTCGCCTGCTGACGGCACTGGGCTACGAGGTCGTCGAGCCGGACGCTGTGGTCTGTTGTGGCGCACTGGCCCGCCACGCCGGTGATAGGCAGACGGCCGCCACGCAGGCCCGCCGTGCGCATGGCCTGCTGCAGCGCCTGGACGTGCCCACCGTGCTGGTGGTGGCCTCGGGCTGCGTCGGCAGCCTGCGTGCCGGTGCGTCTGGCGGGGCCGGACCGGCCGTGCGCGAGATCCACGAATTCCTGGCCGCTGATCCGGCGGCGCTCGATGCGCTGCATTTCCGCGCGTCATCGCAACGCGTGGCCCTGCACATCCCGTGTACGCTGGCGCAAATGCCGGACGCGGCGCAAGCCATCATGACCTTGCTGCGGCGCGTGCCCAAACTGGAGGTTCACCGTCTGCCCGATGAGCCGCGCTGCTGCGGCGCCGGCGGTAGCCATTTCATCGAGCATCCGGAGATCGCCGTGCCGTTGCGCGACGAGAAGCTCGCCCAGGCCCGTGCGACCGGCGCCGATCGGCTGCTGACGGCGAACATCGGCTGTCGCCTGCATCTCGCGGCGGGGCTGCGTGAAGCGGGCGAGGCGACGGCGATCCTGCATCCGGTCGCGCTGCTCGCACGCCAGCTCGACGACCCGCCGCCTCGCCTCCCTGCATTCGGCAACGACGTCTGAATCGACCCCTTCGAAGCGAACCACCGGCCATGCTGCAGCGACTCACCCCCTTCGATCGCCTTCTCGACGGCATGGACCACGCGCTCGCCGTCTCGTTCGGTACGGCGGCGACGGCGCACCGTCCGAATCCTGCCGCGATGGAGCCCGAGGCCCTGCTGGGCGAGGACGAACGCCGCCATGCGGCCGGCCTGATGCGCGTCAATCACGCGGGCGAGGTCTGCGCCCAGGCCCTGTATCTCGGCCAGGGCGCCGTCGCCCGCGATCCGCAGACGCGCGCCGCACTGCTCGCCGCAGCCGACGAGGAGGCCGACCATCTGGCCTGGTGCGCGGAGCGGCTCGCCGAGCTGGCCAGCCGCCCGAGCCGGCTCGATCCGTTCTGGTATGCCGGGGCCTGGGCGATCGGTGCGGCAGCCGGGCTGGGCGGTGACGGCTGGAATCTCGGCTTCGTCGTCGAGACCGAGCGCCAGGTCGAGGCGCACCTCGGCGATCACCTCGCGCCGCCGCCAGCGGGGCTGCCGGCCACGGACGTGCGCAGCCGGGCGATCGTGCGCGCCATGCAGGCCGACGAGCGCCGGCATGCCGATCGCGCTGAGGCGGCCGGTGCGCGCATCCTGCCCGGTCCAGTACGCGGCCTGATGCGCCTCGCCGCCGGCGTGATGAAACGCGTGGCCTACCGGATCTAGCAGACTGCCGGGAAACGCACGTCCCGTGCGTTCTTCGGATCGTGAGCCGGCACGAGCGCGGGATCGCTTTCGCCGGATCGAGCACAGGTGTACTCGATGGCATGGTCCACCCGTGGGCTTGCTCCATGTTCCGCACGGGGCCAGTTCTGCCGTCCGGATCGGCTCCCGGCCGACCCACCGCATGCGATCCATCCACGGATCGCGCCGGCAGGGTGTTTCCCAGCGCTTTGCCGGTACGCCGCCGGTGCGGCGCCCTCCGGAAACGCGAACCCCGCGCCGGTCACCCGACGCGGGGTTCGTGCGCAGGCGGCGCCGAGGACGGCCTACATCAGGTTGCGGCCGTGGAACAGCTCCTCGATCTCGCGCTTCAACTGCACCTCGATGCGCTGGCGTTCCTTGAACGAGAGGTTCTTGGCCTTCTCCTCGAACAGATAAGTGTCCAGGTCGAACTCCTTCACGTGCATCTTCGTGTGGAAGATGTTCTCCTGGTACACGTTCACGTCGAACATCTCGTAGCGCTGCTTGATGTTCTTCGAGAGGTAGTCCTGGATCGAGTTGATCTTGTGATCGATGTAGTGCTTGGTGCCGCGCACGTCGCGCGTGAAGCCGCGCACGCGATAGTCCATCGTCACGATGTCGGACTCGAAGCTCTCGATGAGGTAGTTCAGCGCCTTGAGCGGCGAGATAACGCCGCAGGTCGCCACGTCGATGTCCGCACGGAAGGTCGCGATGCCGTTGTGCGGATGCGTTTCCGGGTAGGTGTGGACCGTGATGTGGCTCTTGTCGAGGTGCGCCACCACCGCGTCCGAGATCAGCTCCTTGCCGGCAGCCT
>Ga0116193_1001976_pt1 | contig 16163 bp, 13 predicted proteins | sample AD_UKC115_MetaG_FD_89892 | JGI IMG/M metagenome (GOLD analysis project Ga0116193, IMG submission 89892) | Active sludge microbial communities of municipal wastewater-treating anaerobic digesters from Hong Kong - AD_UKC115_MetaG | ecosystem: Engineered > Bioreactor > Anaerobic > Digestate... | reverse complement strand
TGGGAGTATGAGTGAAAGTGAAGCTTGGGAGTGGGCTGAAAAAGTACCTTATAATCATGGAACTAGTACTCATGATCCTAAGGAGGCATTTGAAAAGTTAGATAATGGTACTGGAGCTGATTGTTATAGTTTAACTGCTGCTTTATATTATATTTTTAATTTTAAAGTTGGGATTAAAGCTAGGGATATTTGTTATCATTCTCCTTATGCTAATAGTGGTTCTCACCATACTATTCAATTGTATCGTAATGGAAGTTGGGATGATTGTGCTGGAGAATATAGGGAACATACTAGTACTAATTTTCATGTAATTAGTTCAAGAAGTGGAGAACATGTTTGCAGAGAATCTGGAGGAACAAAAGACAGTTATCCTGCATATAGTAGTTGTCCATATAGTAGCAATGGATAAAAAAAAATATTAATATAATTTAATAAGTGAGGGATTTAGTTGGCAGATGATACTATAACTGTTAATATGATGCCTAGTTGTGGAAATTGTAAAAAGCAATCTGATTATGAAGGGTATAAGAAGTATACTAAAACTTGGAAAAATTTGTGCACTTCAACTACTTGCAAAAGTAAAACACCTGGAACCCTGCAGGATAATCCTAAAGGAGTTTATGAGGGCGAATTAACCTGTAGTAAATGTGACTCTGATTATTGTTTAAAAGGCGATAGTGAACTTTTTTTATATTATAAAGATTTAAACACCTACAGGAAGACTTCTATTAAAGAATTATATGAGCATTATGATGAACATGAATATTATATTAATTCCTTTAATATTAAAAAGCGAGAATTTGAATGGCAATTAATCACTAGGGTATTTAAAAATCCTATAAGACAATTATATAAATTCAAGTTTGCTAATGGTGATATTCTTGTAACCACTATTAATCATAATTTTTATGATAAGAATTTTTTAAAAAAACCTATTTCATTTTTTGATGTTAATGATGAAGTTTTATGTTATAAAGATAGTTATGAACTTTCAGAAACATGTTTAGTAGATTATGAAATTGATTCTAAGGAGACAACTTATAATATTACAGTTAATAATAATCATAATTATTTTGTTGGTAAAATTTTAATAGCTAATTGTGGTTTTTGTGGAACTGAAAAAAGTGGTTCTGCAAGGTTTAAATTGATTGCTGCAGATGATTCTAGTGATAGTAATGATACTGAAGATTCTGGTAGTAGCACTTATAATGATATGATTCTTGATTTAATTGCTCCTCTTGATGGTAATGTTGAGTATAGAGTTATAGAAAATAAAGTTTTTGTTAATAAGATTCCTGATCCAAGTACTGCTAGTGTTTGGATTAAAGAAGGAATTAATGTTGTAAATGAAGGTATTACTGTTCATGATTATAATCCAAATACTTATAATAAGTTTATTATTCATTATGGCAATAATAGTGAAATTATTTTAACTGATGATAAGCTTATTGAACGTTTTGGTGAGAAGGTTAAAGAGTTAACAGCTACTAAAAAACTTACCACTTATGAAAAAGAAGAGACTAATGATAGTTCTTCTTCTAGTGAGGATTCTAAAAGTGAAGATTCAACTACTGATGATGATTCCAATGATGAAAGTATTGATGATTCTAAATTAGTTGCTAAAACTACTGATGTTCCAATTAATAATTATGAAGAAGCTTTAGAGTTTGGTAAAACTGAAATGGCAAAATCAAAAAGAGATAATGGTCATGGCTTAGAATGTAAAATTATTGGTAACAATCAAGTGAAACAAGGAATGTGGGCTTATGTTTATTTACCTAGTTTTAATATTGATATGAATATGTATATAACAAAAACTAGCCAATCCAGCAGTGCAACCGATGAATGGATTGTAGGAGTTACACTACAAGATTATCCTCCAAGTTTAAGTAGTGGGGAATCTAATACTGCAGAAGATAACAGTAGTGAAGATACAAGTGATGAATCTTTAGATAGTGATGATGAAAGTGGCAATGATGAGGAGGATAGTAAATGAGAACTGGAGATATTACTGTTACTCCTTATCGTGGGCGTAATGCTTTAAAAAGTGTTATAGAAATAAGTAAAATTAATGGTTTAAGTGGTAGTGGTTCTGATAAGAACTTAGATGAACTTAAAATTCGTTTAGCTAAAGTAGTTAGGTTTTATCCCGGAAGTGATAAATTATTAGTTAAATTTTTATCCACAGGAGAAATTGTAAGATGTAAACTTTTACATAGCATGGTTAGTGGAGAGTGTAATGTAAGTTTTATGCCTATCGGAACTAATAAACTTGATACAACTTATAATGAAGCCAGTATTTTACCTATAAATCCTTATTATTGTGCTGTTTTAGATATTAATCCTGAAGATAATAAAGTTGAGTATGGAGTTATTGGTTTTTTAAGCCTTGATAAGACACTGATTAAGAATAATGCAGAATCTGGAGAATATTTAATTGAAAATGATACTAGTAGTATAAGTTTGAAAGCTGGAGAAATCCATATAAAATCAGGGAAATTATTTTATAATGATATTTTAGTTAATTTAGATAATAATCAGGAATATGTTACTATTGATACTTTAAAAAATTTAAATGAAATTTTAAATAAGAAAATAGATCTTTTAGAAGAGCGTTTAAATAATTTAGAAAATAATGATAAAGAATAATATTTATTTAATTTAATAATTATGAGTTTACATCAAAATAAAAAATCAGAAAGTGAAAGATTTTATAAGACACTTAATAGGGATATTCTACTAGAAAAACAAGAAAATGGTAAATATGATTTGATAATGGAAAATGATGATTACCATATAACTAAAAGTGTGGATAGTTTGTATAATGCATGTATTATTAGTTGTCTTACTGGTTTTAATGAGATTGGTTCTAGATTCAATAATGAAACTTATACTGACTTTGGTAATCATGCTTATGAATTATTAAAACAAAACAAATCAGGATTATTGATTTTTAAGTTAGAAGAATATTTTAAAAATGTTTTAAATAAAATACGGAGAGTTAGTAAAGTAAATGAGTTAATAATAAGTGAAAGTATTATTAATCCTTATGCTTACAATGTATATTTTAAAGTTACAAGTATAGATGATAAAACCATTAATGGTGAATTTTTATTAGGTGAAATAAGTAAGTTGATTACTACTAACCTATTTTTAGAGTCAGAAAATCGAATAATAAGATCTTATGATAATAAGGTTAAATGTAGAATTAATGATTATAGAAATCGTTTAATTCCTAATCAGGTTTTGAATTTATTTAATGATGAGAAACTTTTAAGTATTGGTTTAAGTAATAATAATGGAGAATTTAATTTCAATTATACTCCTAATAGTTTTAACCCTAGAACCAAATTAATAGCCAAGTATGAGGGTAATGATGATTATGAGGGGTGTATTAGTAATAGTGTTGAATTATTAATTGTTTTATATAATTTTAGTATTGTTAATGGTGATTTATATTATAATTATGATACTGAAAACTATTCCCCTAGCTTTTATATTGATGATGAAGGTTGTCTTATTTGTGAATATGATTCAGATTATATTGAAGGTTTGAATTTAAATTTAGATAATAATTTATATATAACAATTAAATGAATATAGGATTTTTTTTATTATGGTTAGTGAAACTGTAAATTTAGGACATATAATTTTAAGTTTTGATGATTTAACAAATAAACAAAAAGAAGAAATTAAAGGTATAGGCCTAGAATTTAAAGTAGATGGGAATAATTTTCTTGTAAAAAGAGAAGATGAGGACAATTATTCTATTATAAGTTTAAATGGTTTAGATTTCAATTGGAAAGAAACCCTATTAGGTGTGAAAAATAGTCTTGAAAAGGATTATGATTATGTTGATTTAAAAGGAAGTGATGGTTGGCTTCCAACATTCCGTTTAGATGAAGATGGAAATCTTTTTGTTAATGATGGAAATAAATTAACAACCGATATGATTTATACAAAAAATGAAACAGAGGAAATATTAAAAACCAAAGCAGATAAAATTGATGTTGATGATTTAAAACAAAGAATAATGAATTTAGAAGAATTAGAGAATATAATTGGTTAAAAATGAAAGAAACATTTTTAGGAAATATTAGAGGAAAAGATGGTGTTGATGGTAAAACACCTATTATAAGCTTAGATAAAAATGGGAATTTATATGTTTATTATGCCACTAAAATCATTGAAACTGATGAAATGAATATGATAGAGAACATAATAGATGGTGCAAATGATGGTTTAATAATAGGTGATGAAAAAATAACTGAAGTTGAAAACTTAATAGGAGAATAAAATAAAAAAATGGGTCTTAAAGAAAAAATAATAACAGTACAGAATAAAATGGTGGATAATTTAAAACATCATGGAATAAAAGATGTAACCAAAACCATTGTTAATAGTGATGGGAATATAACTACTAATGGCTCTACATTATCCAATATGGCAGATAAAATTTTATCCATAGTAGCTTCTGATTTAGTAAGTGAAACAGATATTTATGTTAGAAATGGTATTATGAATGAAGATGGAACAACTTCAGAATTATCAGATACACTAACAACTTATATAAAAGATGATGGAACGGGATATTTCAAAGGACAAACAAGTGCAGTTTATGGAAACATAAACCCTCAAGGAGATATTGAATCTGCTGATGGTTTATTTGAAGGTTGTACAAAATTAGTAGGAGCTAAAGGTTCTCTTACTAAAGTAAAAAGTATTAAATCATTATTTAAAGGTTGTACAAGTTTAGTATATCCTCCAAAAATAGACATGTCAAATGTAACTGATACTACAAGTTTATTTGAAGGTTGTACAAATCTTAAGTATTTCAACCAATGGGAAGATCATAGTTTAATAAATTGGGGTACTGATGAAACAACCAATATTACAAATGTTCATAGAATGTTTAAAGGTTGTACTGGTTTAGAATATACTATTCCATTTGATACAAGTCATGTAACTGATTTTAGTGAAATGTATATGAATTGTAAGGTTAAAAGGCATCTTCCCATAGGAAGAATGTTAAATACTCCTGAAGAGTGGTATCAATATTTTACATATGATTTTTCATCTGGAACTAATTTTGAAAGTATGTTTGAAAATTGTGTAAACTTTACTGGTGATTTCACTTCCTCTAATATAAGTAATGCTAGTCATTTTGAAAAACCTGAAAATGTTAAAAATATGTTTAAAGGTTGTAGTAGTTTAACTTCACTTCCATTAATTAATATGGCAAATGTTACACAAGCAGATGGGTTTCTTACAGGCTGTACTTCCTTATCTTATCTTAGAATGAAAAATGTATCAATTAGCTTAAATTTAAGTGATTGTCCATTAACTGAAGGATCAGTATCTTACATACTTCAAAACATTGGAGATGGAACAGGTAAAACATTAACATTAGGAACAACTAATTTAGCTAAAGGAACCGATGCAGATAAGAAAATAGCTACAGATAAAGGTTGGACATTAGCTTAATATTTTAGATTAAATTTTAACTTTTAATCTATTTTTATTTTTTTTATGAAAATTGTAGAAAGCTTAAATTTTAAAGTAAAAACTTATAAAGAAATTTTTTTAACTCACTTAGAAGACTCTTATGAAATGGGCTTATTATCAAGTGATAAAAATTTCTTAGATTATGTTAAAAATCGTGAAGACATTGAAAATAATTATATAATGCAATCTAGTGTTCATTCCAATACATTAGCAACTGCATATAAAGATATGAACTTGATTTATAATGCATTAAATATTGATAATGCTTCAAATCAAGATTTAGATTACATTGGAGAATTAGTAGGAATAAATAGAAGACTAGCTCAATCTAGTTTAACAGAATTAATCTTTAGTCTTGATTCTGCATCAAATTCAGATATTGCCATTCCTAAGGGCACTATTGTAAGTAATAAATCGTATGGAGGCACACAATATTACACTTTAGAAACAAAAACATTATATAAAGGTGAAACTAGTGTTAATGTTAGTGCTTATAGTGTAGGTAAAGGAGAAACAAGTATTCATGTAAGTAAAGGGGAAATTAATTACATTCAATCAAATATTGAAAGAAAAGATAATAAAAAAATCAATGTAACAAATACAATTACTAGTAGTGGTGGACGAGTTAGAGAAGAAGATAATGAATATCGAGTTCGTATTAAAAAATGGCCTTATATCCTTAAGCGTGGAACATTAGATTGTTATAAAAATTATTTAGATAATCTTGAGGGTTTAAATGCATATAACATTATTAATATGTGGGATGGGCCTGGAACTATGAAAATTTTAATAAATCCTGGCCCTGATTATTTAATTGATAAAATAACCAAAGACATTATAACAGATGTTATGGTTGCAGATGATGATGTTATAATCGAAAAAGCAGTAGAAAAATCAATTGATGTGGATTTAATAGTTAATATTAGTATTGATTCAACTAACACATTAACAACAATAGATAAAGAAATCCTTGAAAAGAGAATAAAAGAATTAATTAGTACTTATATTGATGGAGGCACAATAAAAGCATATAAACAAGTTGAAAATACCAATATAACCAATAGTGACACATTTAAATTAACTAATATTAATTATTCGGGTTTAAGTATTGGTGATAATTTCATCCCCCAAAAGTGTAGCACATTTATTGATGAACAATTAAATTTTACAGGCGAAAATCCTATAAAAAATATTACATTTAATTTACCTTCATCATTTGTTTCAACACTTAGTAATGATTATTATGGTAATATTTTAGATGATGAAACAGCAACTTGTGGTGTGATTAATGTGAAGATAATATGAAAATTTCTAATTTAAAAGAATTATTGAAACATTACCCTAACTTTTTGGATAAGTCACCTACTAGTAATCATTATCGAGTTAATAGTGTTTTGAATAATCAGTATAATCGTTTAAAAACTAATATTGAGAATTTAAGATTATCTCGTGATATTAATCGTCCAATATTTATTTGGAAGGAGCAAAATGTTGAAAATGAGTATACAATTCATTTTAAAGTAAACATGAGCTTAATTAGAAGTGTTAAAATTTATATAATAGATCCTTTAACTCAAAATTATAATATAATTAATAGTGAGGATTTTTCTTATGAATCTGAAACAAATTATTATACTTATGACTTTGTAGATACCTGTGATACTATAATTCCTGTTTTTCATTTTTTAATTTGTGTTTATACTTGGGATGAATTTTTCATTGCTAAAGGTTTTCCAGAAAATGATAAAAATTCTCATGTTAAAATTTTTAAAAGTTCAACTAGAGGCAATAGTTATACTGTAAAAATTAATGTTAATTTACCTAATATTAAAGAAATAAGAGTTTTCCAATTAACCAAAAAATATGGATGGAATTTAAAGAGTGAAAAAAGCTTCAAAGATGATGCTAGTCGAGACAATGCGAATATTGAAATTTATTCTGATCTTTTAGAAGATAATAAAGGCAAATATTTAACTGATTTGAATGGTGATTTTATTCTTGATGATAATTACACCTTTAATTATCTTATAGTTTGTACTACTTATGATGATTATCTCATTCAAGAATATTTTGGAGATAATTCTAGTGATAGTAATTTTGATTTTTTTAATCATGATGAGGTTTTAGATTTTATAGGTAAACGATTAAATATTCCTCGAAGAACTTATATTAGAGTTAATCCAACTTTATACTCTAATACTAATCCTTCTTTTTGTAATAGGTTTGATGAGGATGATTATACTTTTTATAATCGTATTAAAGAATATATTGAAACTTATCCTAGTCGTAATTTAAGTGAATTAGAAGTTTGGAAATATTATGGAATAGAGTCTAATCTTGTTAATCGTAAATGGTTACTTGCAGAGCAAGATGTTGATTATATGTGGGAAGATGGTTGTGTTAGTGATGATGAGAATATTAAATTAAGAACTATTATTGAGTTTGAATCTAATAATAAGTGTGTTATTGGTGTTGATAAGAAGATTATTGTTCATGTTACTTATTTAGGTTTAGATGATGAAGGTAATCTTGTTAGTGGGGATGTTTTAAGTGGAACTGTGAGTTTTACTATTGATGGTTTAGTTTATTATGCTAATGTTCATGAGGGTAAGGCTTATATATATTTTAAACCTACAATCTTTAAGATTATAACAGTTTCTGCTGAATTTAATGCTAATGAAGATTATGATAGTAATGATTTAATTTATCAGGATTTAATTATAAGTAAAAGACAAGCTATAATTTCTGCAAAGAGCATAAGTGGTATGCATGGAGATACCGTTTATCTTAGAGCAAATGTTAAATTTAATGAAGATGTGATTAATGAAGGAATAATTTCATTCTCAATTGATGGAGAAGTAATTGGAAAATTTAACATAATAAACAATTCCATAGATTTACCTTATACAATCCCTTATAATATGCCCTCCGGCAGTATTAGTGTTAAAGTAAGCTTTAATGGTAATCCTAATTATTTTGATATTAATACTTATTTAACATTATATGTTAGATTAGATCGAATTAAGACATTTTTATCAAGTATTTCATATCAAAACTCTGGAATTTCATTAAGATTATATGATGAACTATCTACTCCATTAGATAATTTAAGTATATATGTATACAAAAACACTGAAGAATTGCTATCAAAAATCAAATCTTCTCGTGATGGTTTTAGTTTGTTAAATAATATTTCTTGGAAAAGTGATGATGTTATTACAGCAGAATTTAAAGGAGATTTAGAGTATTATCCATGTAATATGCAAATTTTTCCATTAAAATGTAAAATAAATCCTAAAACCCATATTGATTATTTTTATTTAGCTAGTAAAAATTTAAGATTCCAACTTCGAGACTCAGAATATAAACCTGTAGTTAACAAACAAGTTTATATTAGAAAAAATGGGCATGGATGGAATAAAAATGATTTATTTACAAGTAAAAATTATACAGATTATACTTTAGATAATTATAGTGAAACTGATATAATAAGTATTGATTTTGATGGTGATGATGAATATGATTCTTGCACTAGTATACTAAAAACAGTACCATCTATAGGTGATTTATTAAAAAGTAGATTATGGTTAAAAAATTATACTGGTAATATTGATGAAAAAGTTAAATTAAAAGCTGTTTTAACTGATAATAATGATAATCCAATAAATAACCAATATATTATCTTTAAAATAAATGATGTAGTTATTGGGAATAGTTTAACAGATACTGCAGGTACTGCTGAATTAGATTATATATTAACTGAGAATGGAACATTTAATCTTGAAGTGGTTTTTGAAGGATCAAGTATTTATACTTCTTCAAGTGCGATGGGTAGTTTAGTTTGTGGTTTTAATAATACTTTTATCAAATATTTATTCCTTAAACCTTATTTAATTAGTGTTAGATTATACACTGAGGATAATATTTCTTTAAACAATAAACTTGTATTATTGTTGAAGAATAATATTTTAGTTGATAGTTTAATTACTAATAGTAATGGTTTTGGATCTTTTATAAATACGGGTTTATATGTTGCTAGTGATGATTTAGAATTAATTTTTGAAGGTGAGGGGCAGTTTAATAAATCTTCTGTTAGGGTTGATACTAGTAATAATCAACCAGTTGTTTTAAAATCAAAGGATACAGTGTTAATTTTAAGTGTAGATGCTAGTACTATTACTACTTCTGGTAGTGCTATTGTAACTGCCCAATTATTAGATTATGAAAGGAATAATCTTTTTGATAAAATTATAATTTTTGATAATGGTACTAGTAAAACTAGTATTAAACTTGTAAATGGTTTTGCTACATACACATTTAGCAGTAGCACTATTGGGAATTATACTATACTTGCTAGTTTTCTAAAAGATGAGTATTATAATTCTAGTAGTAGTTCAATTACTATTAATGTGGTGAGTCAAACTTCTAATTTAACTACAAGTATTAGTTTTAATGCTAGCTCAGATAATTTAATAATAGGAAACACCTACAAACTAACAAGCACCATTAAAAGTGAAGACACTATTAATATTGGAACTGTAAGTTTTCTAAAAAATGATACAATAATTGGAACAAGCAACATAATAGATAATATCGCCACTATGAATTTCGCACCAAAAATTACAGATATCAAAAGTGAAACCCAATATTTAACAGCACAATATTCTGGTACAAGTAAATATTTAACTAGCACTAGTAATAAAATCCCAATACATATCACAATAAACACAGTTATTAATTTAACCTCCAATTCTACTAGTATAAATACAACAGGAACTAGTATTTTAAAAGCTAAATTAACAGATAGTTTAGGAAACAATCTTATAGGTAAAAGTGTAAGTTTTTATAGTGAAAATGAAATTATCACCACCATAACCACAGATAATAATGGAGAATGCAGTATCAATTTTAATAAAAATATTAGTGGAACATATAATATTAAAGCAGTTTTTAATGGAGGAGAAGGATATAACGCTAGTATAAGTAATTCACAATCCATAACTGTGTATAATGCAAAAACAAACACTAACCTAACAATTGATTCTTTAAATATTTATCGTGGACAAAACTGCACAGTAACCCTAAAAAGTGACAATAATACTCCATTAAGTGGATGTAAAATTTATTTTAAACTTGGAGGAACTAAAATTTACAATAATAATGGAAACTATTACACTACAGATTCGGAGGGAAAAACAAGTCTATATATAGATTTAAGTGCAGATACTTGGCATAATGTTAGCTTAGAAGCCTTTTTTATTGGTAATGATAATTATAATAGTTCAAGTGTTAGTGGAACTCTAACTATTAACAAAATGAATACTAATATTAATATTTCTTCAAATACTGTTAAAACTGGGGAAAATCTTTATTTAACATTGAAAAATAGTAATGGTGCAGGTTTAAGTGATTGCTATGTGTATTTATCTTATAATGGTAGTGTTTTTGCATCAGCTACAACAAATACTAATGGAATAGCTACAATTCCAATTAATATGACAACAAGAACCGTGGGTACAGTAATATTTGGTTTTGATGGAAATGATTACTATAACAGTTGTACAGGAAGTGTAAGTACTTTTAATGTAATAAGTAGAAGTATTTGTTTTAACAGTAATATAACAGCAAATAGTGTTTTTAATCAAGGAAATTACTACACCTGCATATTAACAGATTGCAGCACAGGTAACCTCCTTAGTGGTAAAAGTATTGAATTACATATGAACAGAATAAGTAATGGTAACATAATTGGATCTCAAACATTATACCCCACAAGTAGCAGTAGTGATGGAAAAGTCACATATCAAATAAATTATTCTCCAGGAACTTATTCTTATTGGATTAAATTTAATACAGACGGATATTATGAAACAAAATCAAGTGAAAGTTCACCAATAACTTTCACAATAAAATAATAAGGTGAATTTATGAGTGATACATTAACAATTAATGCAGGAACAGATGATAATGGAAACAATAGCATAATAGCAACTTTAAAAGATGAAAATGGGAATGTTGTAGATACTACAATATTTTCTGCAAATAATACAGATAATAATTACAGTAAAATTGTTCTTAGAGGATCTGAGAATAATAGTGACAGTATAACAGTTTATCGTTCAGGAAAAACAGTCCTATTAAAAGGTATAGAATTAACAGATTTTAATGTAGGGAACAATTGTACTGATTCTAATGGGGACAAATACTTAAAATCTAGTGAAGGATGGTATAGAACAGGAATTATAATTCCTAGCAAATATGCACCTGAAAAAACTGAGTTTTTTTATTATCATGCTATTGTGTTTAAAGAATCTACAATTGAAACATGGCCTGTGAGTTTAGGAGTGCAGAATGGTGAGTTATGTGCCCGTTTAGAACGATCAACTGGCTTAACTAAAGCCCCAACATCAATAAGCCATTTAAACTTCACATTAGTATGGTTAAAAAGTTAAATTTATGACCGATGATGATAAAGCTTGTAGTCTTAAATATATGAAGACTAAAAACGAATATAATAGTAGTGTTTATGATTTAGTTGCAAATTATGATGATGTTCCCTCAAATCTTCCATTACCCACAAGTGAAGACATAAACAAACTATTAAAAAGAACATTACCTGCATGTAAAAAAGGATATTTTAAGTTAAAAAGTGAAAAAACAACACCTGAAAATAAAACATTAATAACTAATGATTATAATTTATATTTAGAAAATGTCCAATACATATTAAAACCTGCAGATTTGATAAATTTAACTAATTCTATTATGGATAACAATGGAAACCTAATAAACAACACAAATTTTAATTGTAATCCCAGAACACCCTTAATTTTAATAGGTGATGAAACTTCAGGAGCAATAACACGAATTGTAATATATGGGAAAAATTTAAAATATTCAATTTATAATTTTAAAAATCAACTTATTAAAAGTGATTATGAAACTAGTATAAACCTAAGTAAAAACAAGGAAAACAACATATACTTAATTTTTGATTTAAAAAAGGATTCTTATTTTACAAGAATGGAATTATATTCAAATAAGATTATGGAAATAGCTAAAATATGAATATTAAAATCAAAGGCCATTACAAGTTTATAAAAGATAATAAGATTATATTAAGTAAAAATAATCTTATTACAAATCAAGGGGAGAAATATTTTCTTGAAAGATGGATAAACAACACATCAGATATTTTAAATATAGTAAGTGTAGGAACAGGAACAGAACCACCAAGTAAAAATGATACTAGTTTAAATTATGTTAAAGCAAAACACAACCCAAATAAGACTGTAGATTGTGAAAACCATCAAATAATTTTAAGCACCACTTTCAGTTCAAGTGAAATTAATCAAACAACCGAGATTGGAGTTAGTACTAATGGTACAAATTCCCGATTAATAAGTAGAGATGTTCATGAAGAAATAAACATACCCTCATCATCTACAATTACTTTAATTTACACTTTCACAATTGAAACTAGTTTAATTAAAAAGGAATGGGCACAAAACATAGCCTATAAAAATGTTTACACTACAAGTGAAGTTAACAAAGTCCAAGGTGTAGATGAATTAGATACAAATAATGGATACACACTAAAAACTAGTATAAGTAGTGTAAATAGTAACACTGGCTCTTATTTTTGGGATAAAAACACTAACTTACTTTATATCCATACTAGTGATGATGATACCCCCTCAAATCATAAGATAAATGTAAAATACTAAACTTTAAAATGGGAGGATAATAATTGACTAATTGTGATAAAAAATATACATTCATACAATCGGAAAATTTTGGAAACAAAAAAAAGATAAGTTCAACACTCTTACGGAATTATGCTGAAAATGATACATGGCTACATGGAGAAGTAAATAAATTATGGGATTCAACAGATCCGGAAAATAGGGTTAGATTTAAACCTATAAGTATTAATAAAAAAGAATCTTATGGTGTGGTTTTTGATGAAGCAAATCAATCATATAAATTTAGTAATCAAGAAACTTGGACAGGAAGCCAGTCATTTAAAACACATAATAGTATTAATTCAGTTAAAACTACAGCATATATTGATTTAGTAAAAGGTAGAGCTACAATTCCACCATTAAAAAAGGATATAAACACAACAACTGAATGTCAAGGTCCATGGCCCAGGAGGTATTGGAACATGCAATAGCTTTTGGTATATAAGCTTTGATAGAACCAAACCATTTAATATTGAGAAATATTTAAATAATCCCGACAGTACTGAAATAAACAGTATTTGTAGAGCAGAAACATTTAGACCTACAATAGATGGAGTATTAGAATCTATAACATTTAATCTTCATGGTTCTTGTAAGGCAGAATCTGAGTTAATAATAGAAATTAGAGATTCAACAGGACATAATGTAATAGCTAAATCAACATATAAATTTGACAAATCAAGTAATGGAGGATTAGTAACAATACCTTTTAAATATCCTCCACAACTAGTTAAAGGTGAAAGATATGCATTTAGCTTACGTGCTCCATTAACAAGTTATGAGAATCATTATAGTATTGGTGGTTTTTGTAAGACTTGCCAAGCAGATCCATACCCTTACGGTGATGCATGGTTAAGTGAAAATAATATGGGCACTTGGATTGCATATGGTAAAAATGAAGAGGTATCTTATCACGAAGGAGAATATATGCCTCAAGATTTTGCATTTGTCTGCAATATACGACCTATAGAACCTGTTTATGACACTAATAGAACTTATTATGTTTATTTTTCACCTCAAATGATGAATCCCCTAGTTAGTACCACATTATCAGCTAAAGACAGTATTCCTGAAGGAACAAATGTTACCTATGAAGTCTCAAGGGATGGGAAGAATTGGTATGAGCTAGGGGAATCTAATAATTTCACTAAAAATTGGAGTAAACCTTATAAACCATCACTTTTCTTACGTATTGGATTGAAAACTAATGATGAGAATGTTACTCCCTATGTTGATTTTGTTAGTATACTTTGTCAAGTTAATCCTGCACTAGAAGCTTATATACGAACTAATTTTTATGCACCTGAAAATCGTCAAATTCTTGGAGCATCATGTTGGAGTAAAATTGATGCAAGATACACTTTTGATCCTGGTAGTATTGATAGTGAAGGTTACGATATACCTCCAATAATTGATAATGAAGAACAAGTAATTGTTAAAATAGATTTAGTAAGAGACACACCAGTTATAGATCGTTTTATTCTTATTAATTATGAAAATATTGTTGATTATTTAGAAAATAAGTTTATTGTAGCATCCTATCTTAATTTAGATTTAAAAACTGATGAAAATAAAGTTACAAGTTTTATTGAAGAAATTACAATCCTCTTAAAAAATACTGATGGAGAATATGATACAAGTAAAATAATAACTTGGAAAGATACTGATGTTGCAATTAAGTTTTATGAATATTTAAATACATTAAATGTTTACTATGCAAATGATACTACAAGTTATAGTTTAAGTCATAATCCCTCATATCCTATAATCTATTGTAGTTTCAGACCAAAAACAATAGATAAAACCGTGATATTAACTGATAAAGATGGTATGAATCTTAAGAATATATTTACTGGTGAAGATTTAAAAAGAAACATAAGTTATACAAGAGAATTTACTGAATTTATAGATTATAATATAGATTATGATACTAGTATTTTAAGTTTTACAGATGAAGAGAATAATCCTGTAAAGTTAGAGCCAGGGAATTTATTAGTTGAGTACTATCCCTGCTTTATAAAGAACCTAAATAATAAAAACTTACCCTTAAAATTAGATTTATTTACTGAAACTTTCACTTATTCTAATTCAAATATTTTTACTTTAAAAGTTGAACCTATGGATGCAATACGAAGAATTACAGTAAATGAAGATACAGTAACTGAATTATCTTTAGTTGAAGATGAAGATTTTACAGTCAATTATAAAAATAAAACTATAAAATTCAAGCCACTAAGTGAAAATAGTTTAAATGAAGGAGATACTATTACTATTCATTATACTCCTTATTTAACAGATACTGGTTTAAGTTTAGTTTATAGATTAAAAAGATATAGTGAGAATTATCAAGTAAATTTGGATTATAATTATTTACAATACCGAATTTAAGGTATTTAATTAATTTAATCTTAGAATGAATTAATATCCATAAAGCATATTGTAAAGTTCTTAACAAGAAGAAAACTCTAAAAGTTATAGAAATTAATTTATTAATGCATTCTTAGAATCAAGAAAATGTTTTTTAGAGTTTTAATCTAACTTTATAATAAAATACTAAGTTATGAATAGTATTTATAAATTTACCATAAATTGAACTAACTACTTATTGAAACTAAAATTATAAAAAAAAGCTTATGAAATTTAAATCCTAAGAAATTTTTAAAATCCAATTTTCCCAATAGGATAATTTAAATGCAATATAAAGTGTATCCTATAATTTTTTAATTTTTATTCTTTTTCCCTTAATTGTAAAGTTAATTAAAAAAAACTTCAATTATTATGTTGGAAATTAAAATTAAATACATTTTTCTTAGGATTTAAATAATTAATGAAGTTGTTTTTTTTTACTTTACAATGATATTGATAAGTAATTAATTATATAAGTAATTTATCATTCTTTTTTATATAATTCTC
>Ga0116193_1001974_pt1 | contig 16167 bp, 23 predicted proteins | sample AD_UKC115_MetaG_FD_89892 | JGI IMG/M metagenome (GOLD analysis project Ga0116193, IMG submission 89892) | Active sludge microbial communities of municipal wastewater-treating anaerobic digesters from Hong Kong - AD_UKC115_MetaG | ecosystem: Engineered > Bioreactor > Anaerobic > Digestate... | reverse complement strand
CTATTTCTTTCTGTTTTTCTAACCAAGTTATAAATTCTACAGAGTTAATACTATCTACTTCATTAACAATCAATGATTTAAAACTATTTTCAACTAGACAGAATTCTTGAATTAATCCTCTCCATTTTGATTTATCAGTTTTATTATTGCTACCTAATACCATAGATAACTCTAACACATTTCTATAATTAATAGAATTATAACCATCTAATTTAGTACCTAATCTTCTTTCATTAACCTTTTTAATAAAAATAATCTCTCTATCTTTATATTTCTCTAGTAAATATGTTTTATATCTACCTGTAGGTACTTGAGATACTTCTATATGTTTTTTACCATCTAGTAGATTTAAAACACTATGTCTATGTTTTACATGTTTAGTTCTCCAAGTCCCTCTTTCATAATGTGCTACAGTTTCATACTCATTTAGAAATTCTCCCCTTAAACCCCAATAGTAATGAGGTGATTTTAAAGATATACCTTTGATTTTTAACTCTTTAGGTTTAACACTAGAATGTTTAATTAAATCATTAATAGTAAACTCTTCATTTGCTAACTTTACTGATTTACTATCTTTATTAATATCTTGAAAACATTCTAGCAATTCTCTTTCATCTGGAGTTTGTTCATTATATTTATTTACAAACCATAGAGCTACTTTCTTAATTTTCTCTTTAATTAAGTTAATACTGTGAGTATTCATAATTAAACTTTCTCTACTCGGAACTGGTATCAGGTTATCCTCAAGATTAAATCTTAATGAAATTGGCATATAAATAGGAGAAATACCTATTTTACTATAATCTATATCATAATATACATCTTTTAGACATAATGAAATAGTACTATTTGTAGCAAGTGTAGAATATTGCCAATCTTCACTTCTAATAATTTCGTTCTGAATTAAGTTATTATCAATATATAATAATACTTCATCATAATAAGCTAGTCTTTTCTTAGCCTTATTACTAAAATTATGATATTCATTCCAACTATCAATAGATATTTCAATAGTTACTCCATTCTCTTCTTCTGTATCTTTTTCATACAATAAGTCATATTCTAAGAACTCTTCTCCTTGATATGCTAAATATTTGTATTCTTTTTTATCTTTTCTACAGATAAAAATTGCACTTTTATCTAAAGCTAGGAATGATTTCATACCAATTCCCCATGCTCCTCTAGTACTATTATCTTGTTCTTTAGTAGAAGTAAGATAAGACATACAAACATTTTCAAATTCATATTTATTTAATCCTAATCCTTTATCTGTAATAACTAATTTATCTCTAGTTATACTTACAATAACAGGATATTCTAATGGATTTTTACCTGATTGAGTAACTGAATCAATAGCATTATTTGTTAATTCAGTTAGTACTGCTGAAATTGGGTCTGTATATAAACCACGAGTTAAAAGATATTGAAGTTTAGCTACTTTATCTTGATTAATTGTTGCTTTTTTACTTCCTTCGAACCCTTCTTTTACTACATCATTTTGTTGTGCGGCTATAATCATGTTAATTATTTAAAAATTTCTTTAATTTGTTTATTATCTTTTGGCGTATCATTTAATAAAATCCAAGAACCATCCCATTCTACATTATTTTTATAAAATTGAGTCTTTTTTCTACTTATATTAGCACCTAACATATTTAATCTATCTTGAGTAGTTCTTGTAGCTTTATATCCTCCATTAGAAATAAATATTCCATCTATTCCTTTTTTAGCAATACAATTACCAAATAGGTATAAATTATTACCATCTGTTTCAGTATTGCTTACTTTTTTAGCTTTTCCTTCTAAAAAAGCATCTATTACAGGTTTAATTGATTTTGACATACTATTAATTTAATGATTCATAATCTCCCTCCTCTATGTATTTAATACATAATTCTTCTATTTCTAGTAGATAGTCTTGAGTTTGGGATAAAGACCAATCTAATAATGGAATTAAATCTTTTTGAACACTTTCTATTGAAGTTATTTCAAAACTAGATTTTAATCCTACTTCATCTTCTGATTTATTATATATACCTTTTACCCATATATCACAATCATCAAATAGATGTAATTCTACTTCTCTTATCATAAGTTTTTAATTTAAAAAGCCATATAATGTAAATTACATACACTATATGGCTTAAATGATTTTATAGATTTTTTAATTTAAAGAATATACTAATTGGTGTGCTAATTGATTAATGTTTGCAGCATTACCAAAATACAAATCTTCCTCTACTTCAGCTAATTCATGACTTGTATATCTAGTAACTCCTTGTAATAAACTAAAAGCATTCATGCCTGTATTATTACTTTCTATCATTACAGCATTCTGTAAAGAGTTGAAAATATTTTGAGATTTACCATGAGCTTGTTCATAATTATGTCTATTTACTCCTGTAATTCTTAAATAGAAATCATCTACTTGTTCTTGAGTTACGGATTTTTTAGCTAAATTACCTAAAAATTTAACATAATTTTCAACATCTCTTGAAGCTTTTAATATTTCTTCTGTAAATAGTAGGTATTTACTAGAGTTATTTTTAGTGTTTTTAAAAGATAGTGCATAGTCCTCTTGCCATTTTTTAGCTCCATTGCTACACCAAAGTCTATAGGTAGAATAACTTAAACTAGATTTTGTCTGTACATCAAATCCTGTAGTAAATAATAGAGAACTTTGTATAATATCTCCTTTCATAGGAGTTTCTATTTCATATTCTTTTAGAGGTATTTTAAATGTTACTTTTTTACCCCCTTTATATTCTTTGTATTCTAATTTATCAACATCTAAATTTAAATCAGATTCAATAATTGAATTCACAATAGTATCTAAAAATAGAGATAAATCAGCAGGTTTATAACTATCTTTACTTACCCCTAAACAATTTCCCCCTCCTTTTTTATAAATGCCAAATACTTTAGAGGTATTATATCCTTCTAAACCTGCACTTAATGGTATTTTCTCAATAACTGGTAACTTAGCTCTTAATTGTTCAATTTTTAAACTTTGAGTTTCTATTTGTTCTAATAATTCCATATATTTATTTTTTCTTTTAATTTAATGATTTGTTGATTAATTTCTTCTTCTAATTCTTGTAATATCTCTTTTTTACCCTGTAAGGTACAAAAATCATATTCTGATGTATTTTTAATATCTAGATTAAATTGTTTATTTAAAACAAACTTCTTAATATCATATAATACATTTAATGTATCTATTTTATTTAATACATTGTAACAATCTGTTATTTCTTTCATTGTTTTTAAATTTAAAAAGGTAAATCTTCATCAAACCATTCCATTTCAAAATTGTTATTTTGTTTTAATAATGTATTTATTTTAGAAAATACCTTTTGGTGTTCAAATGGTTGATTTAATCTTGAAAAGTAAGCAGGATGTTTTAATACAAAGTTATAATGTATAAATGGAGTAGATAATTTTTCTAAAGCTTTGGCTTCATTTCCAAAATATACTATTATTAGACCATTTTGAGTAGAAAGTACTTCTCTAAAAAACCAAGTCCAAAATGGAGACCACAATTGAACATGATTACCTGCTTTTAAGTAACTGGTCGTTAAGGCTGTATTTAATAATAATACACCTTGTTCTGCCCACCATTCTAAGTTATTAGTAATATTGCCTTCAATACCTAAATCATCCTCTATAGCTTCTTTAATTAGTTTTAAACTAGGGGGAGTTTTCTCATCTTTAGTAGCAAAAGCTAATCCTGTAGCTATATCTTTTCTATTTTCTCTAGTATGATAGGGTGCTAAGCTTATAAATAAAATCTTGAAATCTTCCTTTTTACAATATTTAAATGCTTCCCATACTAGATTACTTTTAGGAATAACACTTCCACTAGGTTGAGATTTTAAATATTGATAAATATCATAACATTCCTTACTTTCTATAAATTTTTCTAAATCTTTATGCCAAGATTCATGTATAAGGTCTTTGAATTTCTCCCATTGAAGTGTTTCCATAATTTATTTTTATTCATTTTTTATAAATTTAACTGTCTCTATATAAGGAAATGTAATAAAACTAAAAGTAAATACAACTAATTCTTTAATATCTGTATAATCTTCTTTTAATACACTCATTATTAATTGAAATAATCCTAACATAAATGTTAATATCCAAATAGGTATAACTATACCTGCTAATAAAAATAAAATAAAACATATAGGAGATAGTATAATTCTTATATATTTCATATTTCTTTCCAAAATTTAGGGAATGTTTCAATATCATTTTTACTATAAAATATGTAATTTTTTACATTTCTTGTATTTCTTTCTTTATACATTGAACCTTCATCATTAAGATAAGCTCTTTCTCTATGTGGGGAATAAACAATAGTTCCTATATCAAGACATCCTGGATATTTTTTAATTAATTGAAATCTTCTCATAAATCGTAGTGATAATTTAAATATTCTAATAATAATTCATCATCTTCTGTAAAACTACTATTGTTTTTAGGTAAATAATAACCTTGTTCTTCAAATTCTATGTAAGAATGGTCATCCATATAAAGCTCTGTTGTTGCAGAATCTTCATCTTCAGATACTTTTACCCCATATTTAGATAAAAACTCTAATATTAATCTTTTCATAATACCTTTTATTTTATTAATTCTTTAATACTATCCTCACATAAAGAAATTTCATTATCTATACTACTACCTTCTTCAATTTCCATAATAGCTAAATCATATAGTTCTACAATTTCTTCTTTTAAGGAAGGATATTTTACTATTTGTTCTTTTATGTATTTTTTAAATTTTTCTAGTTTACTCATAATCTCCTGTTTCAGGTTCTATTTCATTTACATAATCTATTCTATTTAATACCTCGTTTTCAAGTTCTTCTAATGTATAACCCGATTGATTATATTTTTTATCAGTTGGATTATAATTATAATCCATTACAGCTTCCTTATAATAACCTATCAATGTATAACTAGGCATTTCTTCTAATTTACTCATAACGATTTAATTAATTCTTCTTTTGTTTTATAAATATGCTCTTCTTTTAAATTAGTGGGTACTAAATCCCAAATTTCAAAGAAATAACAATTATAAGCAATATATGTTTGTTTCTCTTGGGCATGAATTACTATCTTATTTATAAATAATTCTTTAATTTTTGGCATAGGTTCACTTTCTGTATCTAAATACCAAACTCTATCTCCAATATTGTATTTCGTTTCAATTGTCATATTATTTTATTTTTTCATATATTGGAAATATAAAATACTCACCCCTTGATGAATTTTCTATATGTGCTACTGCTTCTTCTTCTGTATCAAAACTATCTATCATTTTAGATACCATTGCGTGTTCCTTATTTAAATTATTTTCAACAGATATTAAAACTTTTTCAATGTCTATTTTAAATACTCTGTACCTTTTCTTCATATTAATTTCTTTTTCTTAAAATATTCTATAATAACATCATTTCCAATTTTTTCAGAGATTTCCCACCAATCCTTTAGTGGTAAAAATTTACGAGGAGGATTTATATATTTCCATCCATTTGCTGTAGTTATTAATTGGGATGCTTTTACTCCAGTATCATCAGAATCAAAGCTTAAAAAAACATTTTTAGCTTTAGAATTGATTAATTCTATGGATTCTTTACTTAGTGCAGAAGGATTTTCTGCTTGAGCTACTATTACACATATATTCATTAGTTTTTTAAGTAACCATGCTTCTTTTACAGATTTAGATAATACTGTATTTTCACACTCATTTAGATTTTCTAATCCATGTATATATGTAAAAGGTATAGAAGATAGGAATTTATTTCCTTTTTCTCTTTCAGGGAAATATATTTTTACTTTGTTTATAGAAGGTATATAGTATGCAAATACTACTTCATTCTTTAGAATTGGTATTTTACTCTTATTATACCATACTTCTTTTACAGCATATACCTTTGTATCATCGAATATATTTATATCTTCTAGAGTAAGATTACCTAGTTTTAAAAAATCTATGTGGTTTTTAGTAAATTCTTTTTTAGTAAATTGTATTAATGTTTCTTTCTTTGGTTCTTGGTCTAAAGATTGTATATTTTTTAGAACAGCTACATATTTATTACCTCTCTGTCCTATTATACCTAAATCTTCTGCTACTTTTTTAAGTGCTTCTCCATAGGTAATTCCATACATTTCTTTAATAAAATCCCAAATACCTCCCTTAATTTTACAATTATATGATTTATGAAAGAAATCTCCATTGATATTATAAATTCTAAAACTTGGATTTTTTTCAGTTTTGAAAGGATTTATAGTGTTTTTATTAAAACTAAACTCATGTGGCATATATAATCTATATAAATCTCCATCATTTACTTTTTCATAAATAAGTTCTTTTAAATCTTTCTTTTGGACTATATTCATAAATACAAAATTAAAAAACCCTACCATATTTCTATAGTAGGGTTTCTAATATTATTGTTAATAATTAATAATCTGAATCTGTACTATCTACAACATTGTTAGTTGTCATAACATAATTCATACTAGAATCATATACTTGTTGTTCAAATGGAGTGTAGAATACATCACTTTTACTAATTCCATTAGCTTCATCTGTAACTTTTGCAAAGAATAACTCAATAGGAGTTAAAGATTTCTTTTGAGTATCAGAGTTATATTTTTCTTTAATAACCTCTAATTTTTCAGCAGTTAATCCATAATTTCTAAGCATTTTAGCATTATTACCTGATAAGAAGAATTTGTTAGAAATAGTTTGATATTCTTTATATTCTCCATCCTTCTCTACATTCTTTACAGCATAATTAACTACTACTGTACCAACATTTAAACCAAATAAAGATTCTAGCTCTCTAAAATTACCTGAAAATAACTTCTTAGTATCCAGTAATAAGTCTGTATCTACATTATTATAATCTACAGATAACAACCAAGCTTTAATAAATTCCACTAAATCTGATTCTCCTACTACTGCTTTTCTGTATTTTTTAGGTGCAATAACTTTAATATCTTTAGGTCTAGCTCCTTTAAAATATCTTTCAGATACTTCTCCATTACCTTCCCAAGTTAATACTTGTTGGAAATTCTTAAAGTTATCCCATAGATTATCTTCACTATCAGTCCATTGAGTTCCTCCTACTTGATTTAAATATAAAGATTTCTCTGTTTTAGACTTCTGTTCTACATTCTTTAGAGAAAATGTAACATTATCTACCTGATTAGTTTTCTTATTCTTTACATAAAATACTACTTTAGCTGTAGCATCTCCATCCTTTTCACCTGTATATTCAGGTTCTTTAAATTTACTTTTTACCTCTTCATCATCAATTTCAAGCAATTTCATTAGTTTTTCTTTAGTAGGGTTTACTGCAACCACATCTACTTCTGACCAACCAATTAATAAGCTTTTTGTCTCTTTTGTTTCTTTTTGTGCAACGTTCATTTTTGTTTAATTTAAGTGTTTATATTTAGTTAAATTTTAATTCTGGGTAAATTGTATTCCAATAAGTATTTGGGACTTTTCCTTTTTCTAAATCTTCTGCTTTAATATAATCTGCTATTTTTACAATCTTATTTGAAAGATGTGCAGCCCTATTTCCTGTATCAGATTCATCTTTTTTTGTAAAGTCCAAAAAACAACCATCATTTGTTCTTAAAAATACTCCAATTGCAGTAGATTTTACTGTAAATATTTTAGATAAAACACCTTCTAAATCAATATCTATTGTAGATATATCTTCTTCTGATTTTTTAAATACTTTTTTCTTTTCTGCAATATGTCCAGCATGAATAATAAAAGGTGCAGCATTTTGTTCTACAAATGATTTAACTTCATCAAATTTTCTTCTAATTAGCCTAACTCCTCCATATTCATCTACTCTTTTTACATCTGTTTTTTGACTTTCTTTCTTAACAGATTGATTATATTCATATAATGCTGCTGAATTAGATACATCAATAAATGATGTTATAGTATCAATCATTACAATAGGAAATGGCATTTTATTGATATGAGCAACTAAATCATCATAAGATTTTTTATCTGCTTTTTCATCCAACTCATTAAATAATTTCCAATAAGTAGTCATATCATTAGCTTTTTTTAATTCATCCACTACCTGAAACAATCCCATTGGCAACCATCCAAATTTATTAGTTTTCATAAATTCTTGGTCTCCATCATATTTATTAATATCTACTTTATTATTTACAGGAAATCCAAAGTCTTTAGTTCCTCCTTCTGCATCTAAAATTAATATCTTAGGTTGATTTGCAGCAGTTAGTGTTTTTCCTGTTTTCTTTTGACTAATAAATACTAAATTTCTTGGTGATTTTAAAGCAAAATCTTTTTTAACTAAATCTCCATTTAAATCTAATGGTAATCTTTTAAATGTTGTTTCTGACATGTTTTTATTTATTTTATAAAGCAAATATACTATTCTTTTGTTTATTTTATAACTCTTGTTCAATTAATTATTACTAAAGAGTGTTAAAATATTATATATGTTTAACCAATAGGTTAGGTAGTGAGGTATAGTAAATAAACAAAACTGAGTAGAATCATTCAAATTAGAATAGTTATAATTCACATTCACTCTGTAAGAACTACTAGAAAAATACCTCACTACCTTTTTATTTAGATATATTAGTTTACTGACCAATAATCTTCATAAAAGTCTTTAAAATTTTCATATCCTTTTTTAGCTAGATTTTCTGATTTATAGTAAAACCGAGCAGAAACACGCAAAAGAGAATAGCTATAACCCACACACACCCCGCAAGCACCACCAGAAAAATATTTGTAGTTATAGTATTTATAATCATCATTTTTCCAACTTAATTCAGTTCCCTCATTATATATCTCTGTTACTTTAGATATTACACTACAAGCATTAATATATTTTTCAAAAGGTGTTGTAGGATTAGGATAAATCAAAGGGTTATACCCCAAATGTCCAATTAATGTAGATAAATCATATACTACATCTGTTATTTCTTTTGGTTTCCAAAAGTTCTTTCCAAATTTATCTTCTAATAGTTGTTTAAAACCATTGTCTGACGAGCTATTATAATACTTAATAGCTTTTTCTAATGTTATATTTAATTGTTTTGTCATTATTTAAATATTTATTTGTTAAATTGATACAGTCAGCATGTTTAAACCATCCTAAATAAGAATTTATAGATTCTTTATTGGGATTAGATTTTAACATTTTAATAAAATTTTGTTTAATTGATTTTCTTATTAATATATGAGAACTATAACTAACATACCCTACAAAATCAATTCCTCTTGAATTAATTAGGAATATTTGACTAGTAGATAACTCTAAATCTAAAATATTGAATAAATAAGATTCAATTTCTCTTCTCAAGATATGTAGATATTCTTTATCTGAATGCAAGATACAAATATTATCCATATATCTCAAATATTTAACCTTCTTAATTTCTTTTAAGAAATGGTCAAAATAAGTTAAATAAAAATTACCAAAATATTGCGATAGATAGCTTCCTATAGGTATTCCTTTTGAATGAGAATCAATAATACTATCCAATAAATTTAATAATTTTCTATCTTTAAATTTTCTTCTAAGAAATAGTTTAAGTGTTGTTTTATTAATGTTTGGGTAGTATTTCTTAATATCTAAGAATAAACAATATTTATTACTCTTATCTTTAAGATAATGTTTTAATTGTTTTAACGCTTTGTGAATACCTTTATTTTTTATACAAGAATATGTTTGAGATATAAATGATTTATCAAAAATAGGTTTAATTACTTGTAATATTGCGTGTTGTATAATCCTATCCTTATATGGTAAAACATAAATATCTCTAAATTTCTTATCAAAAATAGTAAAAGTAGAGTATTTAGATACTTTATATTCCTCATTTTTTAATACTTCATGAATACTTAAAATATTTAATTCTCTACTTTTACTAAAGTTTTTTACTTGTTTTTGTCTACTTTTACCTTTTCTTGCATTTTTCTCAGCTAAATTTAAATTTTCTAATTCATATATCTTTTCATATAAATTTCCTAATCTTTTCATATTTTTACTTAGTTATTACTCTTTTTCAATACTTTACTAAAGAATATAATTAAAAACTTGTTTTTCTACTTATAAGTAAGGTAAATTATAACTATTTGTACTAAGTATAAAGTCAGTTCAGAATTGAAATTAGAGTAGTTAGAATTAGAATCATTGAAGTGAAACTCACTAGAATCAATTTAATTTACCTGTTGTAAATTCTTTATATTCTTTTAAAAATGTTTTACCTACAAAATCAGAAATTTTTTTTGTTTTATAAAAAGCCAGCCCAGAATCGAAACCAGAGTAGCCAGAATAAGAACCATAGAAGCGAAACCCACCAGAATCAAAGTTAAACCAAGGATAATATTTATATTCATTATTGTTATTCCAATCTTCTATCCATCCTTGGTTTACAACTTCTTTAATTAATTCAATCTTACTGAAAGCATTTAATCTTATCTCTCTTGTTGTTTTAGGAGATTTATAAATTAATATGTCTTCTAATGTTTTACCTGATATTTTAAGAATATCATCAAAAGATTTAATATCACTTAAATCAAAAGTATTGATTTTAAAATATTGTTTAATTAATTCTTTCTGTTTTGAATTAGCTTCATCATATCCTTTTTCAATTAAATTATTTGGTAATTCTACATATTTACCTTCTGACCATAATAAATATTCATTTAATGTACTTTGCCATCCTTGACATATTTGTGAATAAATAATTTTAAGGTCACTTTTCTTAATTTTTTGTGTATTTTCCATCTTTTTATTTCAATTTTGATTTTACTAATTCTTTTACTGCTTCTTCATTGAAGAATGTTTTACCACTACTTACATTCATAAATAACCCAAAAGCTATATCTTTAATATCGTTATAGCTAAGGCATGGTTTATTCTCAATTATATACTCTAAAGCTTTTTCTTTTGTTGAGAATCTTTTAATAGTATCATTCTTATAGATATGTTCACCAAGTTGAATTACATTTTCTTCTTGTATTTCCCAATTAGAAATAATTCTAAAATATCTATCTCCAATATACATATCAACCCCATTCTCACTTTTAAACAAAGGAACTCTTTCTACTTTTCTAAAATTTTTACTTTCTATTACACAAGCATCGTTTGTAATATTGTCTATTTCATTATATCCTTTTGCAACTAATCTTCCTAAACTGTCAAAATGAAATTTATCTATTTTATAAGGTTTATTGTATTCAGGATATTTTGTATATTTATTAGATGGGTCATATTGTACATTATCTCCAATAGAAAAGATTTCATTATCTGAAAGTCTTTTAATTGATATAATTCTATGTGTATCTGGACTATAAAACGAATAAAATTCTTCTAATGTAGCTCCTCTAACATCATCTCCTAAATGTTCTTTTGCATAATAAGTACCATTTTTTCTTAATGTTACTCTTTCTTTTGTAACTAAATATTCATATTCTAATATTTCATACTCTTTTTTAGGTTTTTCCTCTACTAATCTAAATCTTTTACCTTCTCCTATTGAAGATTCTGCAATACTAAACATATCAATATTATTCATTTTCCATCTACCATCCTTTTGTTTAGTATATGTATAACCTTCTGTATCAGGATTAGTATCTACTATTTTAGTTCCTACAGGTAATTCTTCTTTTAAAAGATTAATTTCTTCCTTTGTAGCTAATCTAAATTCATGAAATCCGTTTTGAGGTGTAATATTACCTGAATTAGATGTTATAACTATTTTATTTTCATGACTTATCCATAAATTAAAACCTTGTTTAAATGTATATAATCCTTGTCCTTTGTAATATGTAGTGTAATATTGACCATTTACTAAATTACAATAAGTTAAATTATATTCTGTGATTTCTTGCCAGTATTCAGGATTATTTTCAACTACACTCTTGTTATAATAACATATTTGATTAATACCATACATATTCCAATTAGAATAATATTCCATGATACTGCCTAACTTAGGACTATTTGGATACTCTTTAATTAATTTAAATTTTCTTATATTTTCTTCCATTGTATTTTGTTTTGATTTATTCCTGTTAATGCACTTGTTAACCATTTCTTTTGAAATTGTTGATTTGATACAAAAATATGAATTATTGCATTTTCTGTATCATTTAATAATGCTCTCCCTAAAGCTTGAGAAAGATTTTCTGAATTACTATCTATTGCAGTAATGAGAATATGTTGTAAAGATTTAAAAGTTATACCTTGTTTTCCTTTCTTTATTAAGCAAATTTGATTAATTTCTTCATTTTGAAACTGTTTTAATACTAAATCATCTTTAGATTTACTATTATACATAGGTATATTATATTTTTTACCTACATTTTCATCTCCTGTAAATAAAATAAATCTTAAATCTGTATTAGAATTAATCCATTTTTTTACATTATTAACTAAACTACTACAAGAATTAATAAATCTCATTCTGTTTAGAGCATTAAACATTTTCTCTTTACCTTGTGTAGTGTCTACTTTATAGGACAATCTATTACATTCTTTTAATTCTGTAGATTTCCATTTTTTAGTTTTACCAAATTCTACTAGATTAGTACTATCTAATTCATATTCATATACAATTATTTGATAATCACATATAATCTCATCCTTAATAGCATCTTCAGTATTATAATTAACAATTACAGACAGTTTAGTATAATATTTAATATCCACCAGAGTTTTAAAACTAATTGTACCACTTGCAAGAATAACATGTTTTAACTTTTGACACATATCTCCTATAATAGGTAATATATTCTCTTTAGGTATTAAATGACATTCATCAATTATAACAAAATCCCAATCAATATCTTTAACTTTGTCTACACTAATAAATGTACAATAAGTAATATTTGGAAAGTATTCTAATATTTCACATTCTTTTTCCCAAGAGGTTTTAATATCAATATTAGGATATAGAACTAATATATTAGGATTATTAATCATAATTAATTCACTATATCTCTTAACAGAATTTAACAATATTCTAGTTTTTCCACTTCTTACAGAACTTTCCACTATACCAGAAAACTTAGAATCAATTATCTTATTAATAATATCTTCTTGTATTAAGTCTTTTTTAGTCATTTATTTTACAACTTTTCTCCGAACATTAAATCCTTGTCTTTCTAATAATCTAATAGCTTTTGCTGTATCATCTAACTTTCTATTATCACTAATCTTAATCTCATACTTATTTAACCATCTATAAAATGTTCTTTCTGACATTCCTAATAAATCAGCATATTCCCTTTGTGTTTTAAAAGGATGTTCATCAATTAATTTCTTTACTATAGCTATATTAGCTTTTTCTAAATTCCAATTGTTTAGTTCTATGTTTGTTTTCATGGTAATTGTGCAATTTCTTCTTCAATTTTTAATAAATACTTCAAACAATCCATTTCTGTTTTATTTGGTTGTGGTAATTTTACTATCATTGGTACATCTTCTTTCCAAACACATGTAAATGCTGTTGAAACATCATCTTGTTTCTTTTCTTTTATTACTGCTAACATATTTTTTAATTTATTTCTATTGAATTTTTATCTAAATCTAATATAGAATGTTTATTTATACTTTCTCCTTCACAATTCCAAACTTTACAAGAATCATTAGTTCTAACTTTATTAGCACATTCTTCTAGAGTGGCTAGTCTGACTTGTTTCATTAATTCTAATGCAAATATTTCAGGTTCAGTTTTAGATAAGTAATATCCATTTTCTTTATAGAAATCTTCATCGTGTTTTTCTATTAATTTTTCAAATGTTAATGTTTTCATGTTTATGTTTTTAAAAAATAATCTCCATTAGTAATATCTTTATAATCAGCATCAGTCATTTCATGTGGTTTTTTAGGCATAGCTTTTAAAATACCTGTCATAGGATGAAATGCCGCTCCAATTGTTATCCCATCTCCATCAAATGATGACTTGAGTATATGTAGACTTCTATAATATTTATAACCATTTTGGTCTCTTAAATTAGTAAGATTATATCCCAATAAATCTACTGTTGTATCTTGTGGTAAGTACCTCCAAGGTTCAAAAATAGCTATAACAACATCTGCATCTCTAGCTAATTCTGAAGTATCCGCAATATCTGATAATTTAGGTTTAACATCGTTTAGTTTTAACCTAGTGTAATCATTTACTGCTCTAGATAATTGCTGTATATTAATTGGACTAAAACCATATAAATCTCTAGCTCTTCTCATTATCCAAGAAAATTTATCTAATCTTAATTTTTTTTGACCATTTTCATCTTTTTCTGCATCTAATACGCCAACATAATCTGTAACAACTAATACTATATGATTAGAATGGTTAGGTTCATAAGTTTTTTTACCTAATACATCATCTTTTTCTCTTTCTCCAATTTTACCATGCTTTTCAGCAAATTTATCTATAAATATTTTTAATCCTGTAGGATTGTGAGTCCCTTCTTTACAAATAAATACATCATCTTTTTCCCAATCTTCAAAAACCTTGGCATATCTTTCAACTAATTCTAATTCAGTACTTGTAAGATTATCTATTTGACCATTTAATCTTCTTCTACCTAATATCTTTTTTACAGGAATCAATATACCCTCTTTTAAGAAAATCATTCTACTAACCCATTTAGCACTATACATATATAGCTTTCTTTCCATACCAAAATAGATAATAGATAGTTTTAAATCATCTGTTTTGTTATCAAAATACCAATCTAAAGTATTTAAAATTAAATCTTGAGCAGCAGAAGAATTATGCACTACTGTAAAATCCTCTAATAGAAATAATCCATCCCCATCTAAACTAAAACCAAAATATTCTCCTTTTCCTATTGGATTAACTTTTATTCCTGTAGATAATGGATTTATTACTTTATCAGGAGTATTTTTAGCTTTTTTTCGAGGTAAGATACATGGTATTTCTCCTAATTTTTCTCCAAATATAAAAATTCTATAGACTTGACATGTATAATCTTCTTTTCCTTTTCTTTTAAGGACTGCTGTTTTGGGATTAATTGAAGTATAGAGACCTAAGCTTCTACTCAAAAAAGCTATTTGATGTATAATTTCCTTACTTTTCATGGTAAGTTCATAGCAATTTTTAGTTACTTGATAATGTCCATCAGAATCTAATAAACCTGCTAATAGTTTTAATCTATTTTCTCTACTATTTATTAAAAAATGTTGAGGAATATATTTATTACATTCTAAATTATATTTTCTAAAAAATAACATTAAGGAACTATCTTTAACAATCCAATTCCATTTTGATTGCATCGAGTTCCAAGTAGGTTTTCCTATAGCATTTGAGATATGTTTATCATAAGTATTTAGTTTTTTTGCAGCTTCTTGAACAGATGTATAATATTCTTTATCACCATTTGGAAAACTTCTTTCAAGATTTTTATCTGATACTAAATCATAACCATACTTACTTTTACTCTTTTTTAATATTAAATTGTTTTTTTTGGCAAATACTTCTAAATAATCTACAATTTCTTTATCCATTGTAGTAATTTGTCTCTTACAAGCTGTTCCATCTCCAATCCACAAACCAAGAAAATAGGGGTCAATTTCTACTTCTTGTGATTTAAATTCTATCCCTTCAGATTTATAACCCTTCCACTCTTCTTGTATATATTTTCTTTTTTTAAGATAATCTTCTACGGATATATTTAAGTATTCATTTGTTTTATTTCTTCTTTTTCTAAGACAAAGAATGTGTTTACTATTTACTGTATAAGATTCTCCTTTATTTTGGTCAATTTTATACATATCATCAATTCCACAATGGGTTTCTAGCACTATCCTTTTTTCAGAATTAATGCCCATAACTTCATCTCCAACCACTATATCTTGAATTTCTTTTAAAGAACCATCATACATCAATAATTTAGTACCTTTACTAAAACATTTCCCACTCCCCGTATCACCAACTAATAGATAATTAGTATTTTTGGCAATTTCTAAATAATTATCTAATTTAGCTACTGGAAATGGTATACTTCCGTTTCTGCCAATTAGCCCATTATTTACTTCCTTCATTAAATTTTCGTACAAGCTCATATTAAAAATTCTGAATTTTGTGATTTTATAATTGTTTCTTCTTT
>Ga0116193_1001973_pt1 | contig 16175 bp, 15 predicted proteins | sample AD_UKC115_MetaG_FD_89892 | JGI IMG/M metagenome (GOLD analysis project Ga0116193, IMG submission 89892) | Active sludge microbial communities of municipal wastewater-treating anaerobic digesters from Hong Kong - AD_UKC115_MetaG | ecosystem: Engineered > Bioreactor > Anaerobic > Digestate... | reverse complement strand
TTGAGCTAACAGACGCAAATACAGCTTGTTAGAATCGGTGGGCATGGCGAACAGCACGATAATGCGAGCCGGCTTTCCATCGACGGAATCAAAGTCGACGCCGTCTTTGGAGACGCCGACGCCGAGCATCGGCTGTCGCATGCTGTCGATGCGAACATGGGGAATAGCCACGCCACTTCCAATGCCGGTGCTGCGGACGTTTTCCCTTTCGCGGATAGCCTCTTTGAGGGCTTTGACATCCGTGACGGCTCCGGTCTTGGCGACGGCTTCCACCATATGAGTGAGAGCGGTTTCCTTTGTTTCGCCATGATTGAATAAGCAAACACACTTCCTGTCAATTTCGATACCGAAAGCGCTCATATCATCCTCTATTTAACCGGTCTGTTAACCAATTGGCCGGGTTAAAAACTGAATTTAGGAAGACTCGTTTCCATCCGCTTGAGGGCTTCGTTCAGCCGCTCTTCCTGTACGGTTAGTGACAACCGAACATATCCTTCGCCATTGACGCCGTAGGCTGCTCCCGGGGCGACTACCACGGCACATTTCTCCAGCAGAAAATCACAGAAGCCGGCGGAGTCGTAGCCGTTCGGCACCGGAACCCATAGATAGAACGTCCCTTTGGGGGCATCATAGTTCCAGCCAAGGTTTCGCAAGGTAGCCAGCACGCGCTCGCGCCGATTGCGATAGAGTTCAACCATTTCTTCTGTAAAATTGTCGCACTTGTTTAATGCTTCGATACCGGCATACTGGATGGCGTTGAAAATGCCGGAATCGGTGTTGGATTTTGTCTTGGCCATAGCGCCGACGATTTCCGGATTTCCACTGGCCATCCCAATGCGCCAGCCTGTCATATTAAATGGCTTGGAGAGGGAATTGAGTTCCACGCCGACCTCCTTGGCGCCGGGGACGCTCAGGAAGCTGAGCCGGTCGGCTCCGAAGACGACTTCGCTGTACGGATTGTCGTAGCAGACGGCGATATCGTAGGTCTTGGCGAATTCCACCAACTCGTTTAAGAACGGGACTGTGGCGACAGCGCCTGTAGGGTTGTTGGGGTAATTGAGGTAGAAGGCGCAGGCTTTCTTGGCCAAGTCTGCGGGGATCTCGGAGAGATTGGGCAGAAATCCGTTTTCCGCGCGCATGGGGACCGGGCTGGGTTCGCCGCCGGCGAACCAGATGGCGGGCTTGTAACCGGGGTACCCGGGGTCGGTGACGAGCACGGTGTCGCCGGGATTGACCATGCTGAGGGCGAAATGGAGACAGCCTTCCTTAGATCCGATGAGGGCGACGATTTCCTTGGCCGGATCGAGCGATACGTTATAGCGGCGCTGATACCAGTCGGCGACGGCTTTGCGGAAGGCGAACATGCCCCATTCTTCGTCGGTGGGATAGCGGTGGTTTTCAGGATCAGCGGCGGCGCGGGCCAGTTCGGCCACGACGGAGTCCGGGGTTGGATCGACGGGATCGCCAATAGCCAGACTTATCACATCGACGCCACGTTTGCGGGCCTCGTTGATCTTGTTTCGAAGTGTCATAAACAGATAAGGCGGAACCTTACCCAGACGGTCAGCAATTCGCATAAAACCTTCCTCTCAACGCCAAACTTTTCCAGAACTTTTGATTTTACACGCATAGTTGCGGCGTTTCAAAATCGGGAAGATAGTAATGGGAATGATGGGAGGTATGGGATAAAGGGGATGTACAAGATTTTGATCGGGCGCGCAGGCAAAGAAATGAGGTATGAGCTACTTAATGGAGCGCCTGTTTACCTTGGCCGAATCGGGGAGGTGGACAGGCCAGGGGCGGAATTGCGTTGGGATTTTGTGGCGGAGCAGGTTTTTTGACAGATGGGCCATAAGGCGCGCGGGTTCAATGATGTAATCGGGATCGGTGCGAACGTAGGCCACAGGGACGTGGCCGCGTTCAGGGTCGTCAACGGGAATGACGATGGCCTGGAGGATGCCGGGGATGGCTTCGAGGGCGCGCTCAACTTCCTCAGGGTAGATGTTTTCGCCGGCGCAGATGAACATGTTGTCTTTGCGCCCAAGGACGGTGAGGCGCCCGTGTGAATCGAGGCGGCCGAGGTCGCCGGTCTGAAACCAACCGTCGGGCGTTAGCGGACGGTTGAGGGTGCCGTGTTGGAGGTAGCCCAGAAAGAGGGTGTTACCGCGGACAAGAATTTCGCCTTCGGACGAGATGGCAACGGTGTCTTGAGTGAGCGGGGCGCCTGAGGTGAAACGGGCTTCAGGCGGATCATCCGGGCGGGTGGCGGTGATTTGGCTGGCGGTTTCTGTGAGACCGTAGCTGGTGTGGATTGGCAAGTTTTCCTGTATGGCGCGCTCGATGAGCGGGCGGGGCATGGGACCGCCTCCGAGCAAGATGGCTTTCAGTTTTTTCAGCGCCTGAAGCCCATCAACATCCTGCAAAAGGCGATACAGTTGGGTTGACACAAGCGAAATGTGTGTGATGCCCTGTTCAAGAATAGTGTCTGCCAATTGGCGTTGTGTGCCTGGAACTACTATGGCGGCCCCGGCTAGTAAACAACGGAACATGATCCCTAATCCGGCGACGTGGTAGAGGGGCAGTGAAAGGAGCCAACGATCCCCCGGGTTGAGCGGCATGTTGTTGTTGGCGGCACAGGCACTGTAATACAGGTTGCCGTAGGAAAGGAGGGCCAGCTTGGGTTCGGCTGTGGTGCCGGATGTGGTGATGATAACGGCCGGGGTGTCGGGGTGGATAGGATCATGAGAGTCGCGCAGGGGCGCGGGGCTGATGACTGCGGCGCCGGAGCTCAATAGGTGCGTGATTCGCTGGATGGCGTTTGGGGGGAGGTGAGGGTTGATTGGGCAGGCGACGATGTTACCCCCCCTGTGTCCCCCCCGCATGCGGGGGGGAGGGAGGGGATTTGGCTGCAGGCAGGCGATTACTTTGATTACTGAGTCAGCTGAGGGCGGGGCTGACATGATGGCGAATTGGCTGGCTGGCCGTTCGGTGGCTGCCACAGCCTGTTGGAGATCGGCGTAAGTTAGCGATTTTTGGCCATCAATGATGGCTGGCGCGTTTGGTACATCAACCGCTTTGGTCAGCGGCGGGAGCATCTCAGACACGCTGGACAAGTTCCATCTTCTCCACATCTATCGTGGCGGCACAGGCGTCGAGTTCATTGAGGTCGAGGTTGCCGTCTTGGACGCAGAACCGGGTCGCGAGGACGTCGGCTCCGAGCCAACTGTAGGTATCGAGACCGACGGGGACGTCATCTTCGGTAATGGAGGCGGCTAGGTGTGCCAGGGCGATGAGGCCGATACCGGATTCGAAGCAGGAGCTGATGATGGGTTTGAGCCCGTACTGGAGGGCCTGAGCGGCCCAGTCCATCGTAAGCCGAATGCCGCCGAGGAGCGTCGGCTTGAGGATAATGGCTTCGGCCCACTGGTTTTCACTGAAAAAATCGGGGCCATCGATATCTTCGCGGGCGCTTTCATCGAGGGCGATGGGCAACCCGCTTCTCTTGGAGAATTGTTGCAGGCGCGACGGGACGGTCAACGGTTCTTCGATGAATTCGATGGCGCAGTCGGCGACGCCGCGGGCGAACCGGAGGGCGGTGTCAAAATCCCAAGCGCGGTTGGCGTCCAACCTCAGACTGATGCTGTCGCCAAGGATTTGACGCACTTGGCAGACCATTTCGATGTCTTTTTCAAGGCTCTGGCGGCCGACCTTGAGTTTGATGGACCTGTACTGCTTGTCTCTGAGGATTTCGGCGCTTTCCAGTGATTCTTCGAATGACCCGGTTATGAGGGCATTGACGGAGACATGGTGGCGAACGCTGCTAAAGAGGCCTTCGGGCAACACGGCGCCGGCATCATAGGCGAGGCTAAGCGTGGCGCATTCGGTGCTGAACATGACCGATGGTGTCATGGCGAGGACGTGGAGCATTTTATCGCGCTCGAAAGAAGTCTGCTGGGTGCGCGCGAGGGCATACCGGGCCCAGGTACTGACGGCCTCCTGGGCTTCCTCGAGCGTTTCGAGGCTGTAGCCGGGCAGGGGGGCAATGTCGCCGTAGCCGATGTTGCCTTTTCGCCCGCAGAATTTGAGGATGAGGCCGGAGCGCTCCGTGAGGACCTGGTCTTTGAGTTTGAGGGGTCTGACCAAGGGCAAAGTGTATTTGTAGATTTCGATATATGGTGCGCTCATAGGTTCCATCCTACCGAGAATAAGAGGCTAAAGGCCAGCAATAATTTTCCTGTGGCGGCGAGGGCATCATTCAGGGCTGCGCCATCGGTTTTGGTCAACACCGTTCGTACAACAGGGACTGATAAAAATAAGATTGCGGAGGATATTAAGACACCGGGCGCCCCCGTGTAAAGCACTAAAGTGAGAGGAATGAAAAAAGCTGCCACGACCAGCGCAGCGATATATTCAGCTTTGGCGAAGGTGGGGCCGAATCGCACGGGAAGGGTCTTCTTTCCGGCGGCGCGATCTTGTGTGATATCACGGAGGTTGTTGACGGTGAGAATGGCCACAGAGAACAGACCGGTGGAGAGTCCGGCCAGGATGGCGTCGAAGGTGAGTGAATGCGTCTGAAGATAGAAGGTTCCACCGACGGCAACGGGGCCGAAGAAGATAAGGACGAATAGATCGCCGAGGCCGAGGTAGCCGAGGGGATAGGGTCCGCCCGTGTAGAGGATGCCGCAGAGAATGGACACCAGGCCGATGATGACGAAGGGCAGTCCGCCGCGATAGACGATGTAGAGGCCAGGGACGCAGGCCAGCAGAAAGATGATGATGGCAGCCAGGAGCATGGTCCGGGGCGAAATTAGACCGGCCTGTGTAGCGCGGAGGGGTCCGATGCGTTCGGAAGTGTCGGCGCCTTTGACGTGGTCGAAATAGTCATTGGCGAGGTTGGTGCCGATTTGAATGAGAATGGCGCCCAGGGCGGCCGCGATGGCGGACGGCATGTGTAGAGCGTCAATTCTATAGGCCATGGCGGTGCCGATGATGACGGGACAGACGCCGGCCCAAAGGGTTTTGGGGCGGGCAGCCATGAGCCAGATCTTTAGGGAGTTGGCCATAGGAACTAAGGTTGTCTGGGAAACTTTGAGAAATCGGGGGCGCGCTTTTCGAGAAAGGCCTTTTTGCCTTCCTGGCCTTCTTCAGTCATGTAGAACAACATGGTAGCGTCGCCGGCGAGTTCCTGGAGTCCGGCCTGGCCGTCGCAGTCCGCGTTCATGGCGGCTTTGAGGCAACGGATGGCGATGGGCGAATTGGCCAGGATTTCGCGGCACCACTGGATGGTCTCTTCTTCGAGGCGCTCGTATGGGACGACGGTATTGACGAGGCCCATGTCGAGGGCTTGCTGGGCGTTGTATTTCCGGCACAGGAACCAGATCTCGCGGGCCTTCTTTTGTCCGACGATGCGGGCCATATAGGCGCTGCCGTAACCGGCGTCGAACGAGCCGACGCGTGGGCCGGTCTGGCCGAAGATGGCGTTGTCGGCGGCGATGGTGAGGTCGGCCATGAGGTGCAGGACGTGTCCGCCGCCGATGGCATACCCGGCGACCATGGCGATGATGGGCTTGGGACACGTACGCATCTGACGCTGGAAATCGAGAACGTTGAGGCGCGGGATGCCGGTGCCGTCGACGTAGCCGCCGTCGCCGCGTACACGCTGATCGCCCCCGGAGCAGAAGGCGTCTTTGCCTTCGCCGGTGAGGATGACGACGCCGATGGCCGGGTCGAAGCGGGCGTCGGCGAGGGCGTGGGACATTTCGTCGACGGTCTGCGGGCGAAAGGCGTTTCGAACTTCGGGGCGGTTGATGGTGATTTTGGCGATGCCTTCGGCTTTGTGGTACTTGATGTCGGTATATTGGCCGCAGGCGGCCCATTGGATGTTGGACATGTTTTTGAACTCCATTTTAGGGAAAAACTTAACCCAAACGGTGGAGCTGGGACAAGTATTGGATGGGAGATATGGGAAGAATGAGAGGAATGGGATTGGACGGCGCTTATACGACGTCGCTTCGCTTACACGACGAGCTCCGTTCGGTCGCTCGTCCGGCGGCCTAGTTCGATTAGGCCGATCCCTAGGGCGGCGGCGGCGGTGGCGGCGATTAGCATCATGGGCGGCAGGCTTTGCGTGGCTGTGTCGTCGAGCAGGGCGGTGGTCGATTCGGACGCAAGATTGACCGTCAGGATGGCGGAGGCGTTTACGACGAAGTGGAAGAGCATCCCCGGGAAGATGGAGCCGGAGCGGACTACGACGTAGCCGATGAGAATTCCGAGGAGGGCGGTCAGCAGGATGCGCCAGATCATGAGGTGGAGCAGGCCAAATAAAATGCCTGTGATGATTACCGCGACGGCGGGGTGGAGCTTGGTGCGCAGGCCGGAGAGGATGGCGCCGCGGAAGAGGACTTCTTCACAGACGGCGGGCGAGAAGGCTGCGACAAAGAGCAGAAAGAGCAGACTCGGTGTCGTGCCGTCGCTGGTGAGGAGGGCGCGCATCTGCTCCTCGAGTTCCTTTGGAAATGGCAGGATGTGATTTTGCCAGACGGCTACCTGGGCAATCAGGGGAACGGACGCCAGGGCCAGGACGATAGCGCCGGCCAGGATGAAAAAGAAGGCCGATAGAGGCTGAGGGCCGTGCGCCAGTTCACTTTAGTCAGCCACAGAGCGAACAGTGGCAGCCCGAGGATGAAAAGCCATTCGGTGATGAGAAGTCCCGGCAGCATGCGCCAGGATTGCAGCGGCAGGGCGCCATAGATCATGAGGAGGACGGCGCCCGCGAACAGCAGAAGCGACAGGCCAACGGTAGGCGCGTCCCGGGAAGGGAGATCTGACCGACTTCGGAACGAGAAGGGGATGCCGCGCTCTTCGGAAAGTACGACGTCTTCGCTGTTAAAGATCCGGATGGTTAACGCCAATGCGAATGCGGCAAACACGAGATTGGTCAGACACACGATAAAAAACGATTGGAGTGTCCATTCACCAGCGAGCAAGGCGCTGAAGAGGAGAGTCGTGTTGAGAATGGGAACGAATTGAGTGATGGCGTCCAATTCGAGCTCGAACAGAATTCCGACTGCCAAGGGCCAACAGAACAGTAAGATGGCTGGGGTCAGAGAGTAATTGGCGTCCTTGTAATCACGGGCGAGGACGGCAGCCGTCATCATGGCGGCGCAAATCATGAACGTCAGCGGCACCAGCGCCACAGTCAATAGGAGCAGCATGCTAGCGATGGTTGCGGGTGAGAGCGTGACGAATTGTGAGAGCGTGTCGGATGGGACCTGGTCTTTGATCAGGTACATGAACAGGAATCCGGTTCCGACAATGCTTGCTATATTGAGAATGACGGACGTGAGCGTTACGGCGAGCAGGGCCAGGAACTTTCCACCGATAATGTCGGCTTTCGAGATGGGTGTGGACAGCAGGGTTTCAAAGGTACCGCGCACTTTTTCGCCGACCGTGAGATCCATGGCCGGATAGGTTGCGCTCAATGTGATCATCATAATGATCAAGGCGGCCAGCACGATTCCTGCCTTTAGGCCGATGACTTTTCGGGGCGGACTTACGCTGTGTGCGCTGATGGTGATGGGGGTTCCGAACTCGGTGTTCAGATTAGCGTCTGCCAGACGTATCTGCAGGAGTTCGGCCTCGAGTTTGTCAAGCCCGTCGCGAACGCGCTGCATGCCGTAAAGCGACGCCATGCGAGCCGGATCATAGGAAAGGGTTAAGTGGACGGTTTCGTGTCGGTCAAGTTTGGCTTGAACGTCATCCTCACAGGCCACGACCACATCGAGCCGATCGGCCACAACATCACCGGTCGGATCCGATGAGTCTATGACTTTGACGTTGGGCACTTTTTCCAGCCATGAACGAACTTCGGGGACGCTGTTTTCGGTGATGGCTACGCGCACGGGTTCAGTCATCATTTTGCCGTGCCGAACGATGGTGAGCGGCCCAATCATGACGGCGAGAAGCGGGTACATGAGCAGGGGAAGGATTAGCCCGAACATTAGTGCCCGGTGGTCGCGGACAATATCCAGCAATTCCTTCCTGAGCACAACGAGAGCCGTTTGCAGGTTCATGGCTGTGCTCCTTGGCCGGCCAAGGCCATAAACGCATCGTTAAGATTTTGGGTGCCGGTCTGAGCGTACAACTCCTGTCTTGTTCCTTCGGCCATGATTTTTCCGGCGTGGATGAAACCGATGCGGTCGCATAGGATTTCGGCTTCGGTGAGGTAGTGTGTTGAGAGGATGACGGCGCGTCCGCGGGCACGGGCATCTGTGATGAACTTGAGGACAGCCTGGCTCGTTAGGATGTCGAGGCCCAGTGTGGGTTCATCGAGGATGAGGACTTGCGGGTCGTGGAGGATCACGCGGGCAATGGAGACTTTTTGCAGTTGGCCTGTGGACAGCGTGTCGCAACGGCGATCGAGCAGGTCTTCGAAGGCTAGGGTGTGCGCGAGCTCTTTGGTTCTTGCGTCAATATCGGCGGTGCTCATGCCGGAGAGTTGGCCGAAGTAGCGCAGGGTTTCGCGGGCGGTGAGGCGTCCGTAGAGTTTTGTATTTCCGGAATGAAAGCCGATGTGGCGGCGGATCTCATCCAAAGCCTGATCGGAGCGGACGCCTTTGATGACGCAGTAGCCGGATGTTGGGACGATGATGTGGCCGAGCATCCGAAGGAGGGTGGTCTTTCCGGCGCCGTTCGGGCCGAGGAGCCCGAAGACTTCGCCGGGTTGCACGCGAAAGGAGGCGCTTGATACGGCGGTCACGGTTTTGCCACGGAATGTGGTGAAGGTTTTGGTTAGCCCAACGGCTTCAATCATCTTTTCATGGTCCCCTGTGCCGCCAAAATGGTTGAGGTAGTGTAGCGGGGTGGGAATGGGATCGCAAATTCGATGGGAGTTACGGGAAGAATGGGAGGTATGGGGTTTCTCCGCAGCGGTGCTGCGAATTATAGGGATTGGAGCGTTTTTTGGAGGCGGGTGTTTTCGGTTGGGTCTGTGGTGATTTCGATGAGGATGGGTTTGGTGGCTTTTTGATAGGCTGTTAGAAATCCGGCGTGTGTGGTTGGATGGTGGTACTCGAGGCCGAACATGTTGGCGGCTTGTTGGAAGCTAAGGTTGTGGGGGGTGGTCCAGAGGTGGTCGATGCCGTCCCAATGCTGGGCGATAGGCAAGTGATTGAAGATGCCGCCGCCGTGGTTGTTGATGACGATGAGGGTTACGGGCAGGCCGGCGGTGAGGGCGAGTGAGTTGAGGTCGTGCAGGGCGGCGAGGTCGCCGATGATGGCGGTGAGGGGCCGGCCGGAGGCGCGGGCGTATCCGGCGGCGGTGGCGATGTTGCCGTCGATGCCGCTGGCGCCGCGGTTGGCGAAAACGGTTGAAAAAGTCCCCTCTCTGGAATTACCCCCCTCGGTCCCCCCGCACACGGCCGCTTCGCTTACACGACGAACTGGCGTTCGTCCAGGGGAAAGGGCGGCGGCGTACATGTCCATGTTTCGGATGGGCATGCTGTTGCCTAAGAAGAGGGCATGATCGGCCGGGATGTGCTCTGAGACCAGATGGGCGATGGCGGGTTCGGCGAGCGAATCGTTTTCGGCGAAGACACTGGTGAGTTTTTCGTGAATACTCTCGGAGGCCGCGCAGAAATTTTGGCACCATTCGCTGATGGAATTCGGGGCAAGTGCTTCAGTCGCCTGCGAGCAGAATGCGTCGATGGGCATTTCAATGCGCGTCGTGACGGCGTGGGCCGGATCGTGGCGGTAGGGGTGATTGGCCACCAACATCCAGTTGGCCGGTTGGCAGGCTCGGAGGTGCTGGAGCAGGCGCTTTGAGACAAAGGGAGCGCCAAGCTGGAGGATCAGATCCGGTCTGCACTGGTTGCGGAACGTTTCAGAAAGCAACAGTTGGTCGTAGTAGTGGACGTAGGGCGGATTTGGTGTGCCGATGCGCAGGCCGGAGGTGATGTCGGGGAAGACGGGCCAATTGAGGTGGCGCGCGAAGGCGTCGACGGCGCGGGCTTCCTGTTCGGAGGTAAGAGAGCCTACAACGATGAGGCCCTGTTTAGATGATCGTATTTGGTCGAGGGCAGCCGCAGGAACTGTTGATTGGGGGAGTAAATATTTGGTGTAGGCTTTGCCCCCCTCAGTCCCCCCGCATGCGGTCGCTTCGCTTACGCGACGAACTGACGTTCGTCCGGGGGGAAGGGCTGTGGTCTCTGGTTCGAGGGGTTCGCGGAACATGCAGTTGATGTGCACTGGGCCGGCGGGGGCTCGGGTGGCGCGGTAGACGGCCTGATCGATGGTGGTCAGGATGAAGGTATCGTTAATCTTTTCATCCGGGCAGGGCAGTGTGGCTTGCCAGCGGACGTAGTGGGTGAAGATGCCGGTTTGGTTGATGGCTTGGTTGGCGCCGGTGTCGAGGAGTTCGGGGGGGCGGTCGGCGGTGAGGACAATCAGCGGTACGCACGACGCGGCGGCCTCGATGAGCGCGGGGAGATAGTTGGCGACAGCGGTGCCGGATGTACAGAGGAGGGCTACGGGCTGCTGACTGGCTTTGGCCATGCCGAGGGCGTGGAAGGCGGCGGCGCGTTCGTCCCAGTGGGTGATGATGTTGGCGCGCGCGTTGTGGGCCGCGGCGTAAACCAGGGGCGTGTTTCGCGAGCCTGGCGAAATGCAAAAGTCTTGGATGCCGTTTCGCGTCAGTTCCTCGATGATGAGATGTGACCACAGCGCATTGGCGTCTGTCATTCGAGGACCCTCAGGTAGGCGCTAATTTTTGTTTCGAGCTCGGCCCATTCGGCTTCGGGGTCTGATCCGGCGACGATGCCGGCGCCGGCGTAGAGGGTGATGATGTGGCCGTCAATGCGGGCGGCGCGTATACCGGGGACAAATTCGGAGGCGTCGTATCCGAGCCAACCGATGGGTCCGGCGTACCATCCGCGGCCAAAGGGCTCCAGCCGCTGAATGTAGTCGAGTGCTTGCGTTGTGGGAACGCCTCCCACGGCGGGCGTGGGATGCAGGACTTTGAGCAGATCGAAATCTGTGTTGGGTTGAGCCAGCAGCCCTTCGATCCGAGTTACCAGGTGCTGGCAATCGGCCACGACGGCGAGGGACAGCTTGTCATCGGCGCGCACCTGAGAACACACCGTATCGAAAGCGTTTCGAATGGCATCCACGACAAAGTGGTGTTCGCGCAGATTTTTGTCGTTATGCAGCAGGGCCTGGCCCAACTGGGTATCTTCGGTGTCGCTGTGGGTGCGGGGGCACGTCCCGGCGAGGGCCTCGCTTTGGACAAAACCACCGGTGCATTTGAACAAGCGCTCTGGCGACATGCTGAGAAAGGCTTCGTCTGGGTTGGGCTGAAAACAGAACAAATAGGCGTTATTGGCTTGCGGCCTGAGGCGATCAAGAAGTTGAAATGCGTCGGGGGAGCCTTCAACTTCGAGGTACGTGGCTCGTGCCAGCACGACTTTATCGAGCTCATGGCGATCAATGGCGTGAAGGATTTGTTCGATGCCGTCGGTCCAGTTGGCCTTGTCCGGCAGGTCCTGTCGTGACAGGACCGCTGGGTGTTGTCTCTTCCGAGCATGGACAGGCATCGCGACTTGGCGCAATTGCGCCGCAAGCGCGTCCAGTTCAGCATCGGTTTCTTGTGGATTCTGGCGCAGCCAATTGCAGGCGAAGTAGGTATCACCGTCTTTTTTTAGAATTTCGAATCTTGGAATAACAAACGAACAAATGCCGAAAGAGCCCCAAACGGGATCGGCGTTTGGCAGAAACGAAAGGCCGCCATAATACCGCAGATCGGGGTGGCCGCAGGAAAGGTTGTTTCGCAAGGCGGCAAATAAGGGTTCTTCGTGCGAGGTGTGTGAAACGCAATGGGTTACGCCCAGTCCGGCCATTTCAACGGCGTGATCGCGATCGCGCCAGTAGATTTTGGGGAAACCGTTTTGGTCTTGCAGCCATGCCAACGGGTCGAGCTCATTTATCGGCAGCTGGACGCGGAGGACGGGATGCGAGGCGGTCAGCATCTCCGCCGCCGATTTAAGCAGTGCCATCAACTCTTCGATGGGAAGACCGGGCGGAAGAGAGGCTTTGGGGGTGTTGCCAAAATTCATCTAGCCTTCTCCTCTTGTCGGTTTCGTTGCCGTGTACAGTGTCGCCACTCCCCATGTTAAGGGGTATGCCTCTGGCTGTGCAAAGCCTGCCGCTTCAATCAGGCTGCACATGGCGCTGCCGGCCGGAAAGGCCTCGGCGGACCGGTTCAAATAGCGATAGGCTTCTTTGTCGCCTGATACGGCGCCCCCTATGCGCGGCAAGACGTGCCGGAAGTATAGCAGATAGGCTGACCGCAACAGCGGATTGGTGGGCAGTGAAAATTCCAGGATCAGCAGGCGGCCTCCGGGCTTGGTCACCCGCAGGATCTCGCGTAGCGCCTGCGGTACATCCGGCACGTTCCGGATACCAAAGGCGATGGTCACGGCGTCAAATATATCGTCGTCGAAGGAGAGGGCCATGGCGTCGCCTTGGGCGAGGGCAATGGCATTATCGTGCCGGGCTTGGCGAATTTTATCGTGGCCGGCGGCCAGCATGGCGGCGGAGGGGTCTACACCGACGATAAAAGCACGCTTTGCTTTTGATGCGATGGTTAGGGCCACGTCGCCGGTCCCGGTGGCCAGATCGAGGATGCGATGGTGTGTGCCGGAGAGGAGGGTGCGGGCCAGCCTGCGCCGCCACAGCCGATCGATGCCGCAGGAGAGTACCCGGTTCAGCAGATCATACTTGGCGGCAATGCGATCAAACATTGCAGGCGTATTGGGCGATTCATCGCTGTTGGTATTTAGCTGATTCTTCACAGGAGAAGGTTACACGCAATCGTGCGTCGAGTAAAGAAAAGGGCGTTAAATCTTGAGGAACTGCTTGGCTTGAGTGCTGGCCTGCGTAACCGCGCGGGCCACCTTTTCAGCATGCGTGAAGATATTGGACGCGAGATCCGCAATCTTTTCGTCGTCCGGATAATTGAGGAGGAGCATGTCCACCGTAGCGTATAACGCCTGAAGGGGGTTGTTTACCGTGTGGGACAATGAGGCAAAGGCTTCGACCACAGCGTCCTTATCGGATTGTCCCTCAGGCATACGCCTGGAAAGCTCGGCCTGAAGTGCGCGGAGTCTCATCACGGCGTTTATCCAGGCACAAAAGCAGAGCTTATCAATTGGCTTGGACAGGTAGCCATCGACGAGCCCTTCGACCGTGTGGCAGGAATCGCTTGGAATGGCTCCGGTTTCAGCCAGGAGGATGATCGAACAATTGGCTCCGGCCGGCATGGCTCGAATTTGGCTGCAAATCTTGGGCACATCCTCGCAACACAAAGCGTTGTCGAGCAGAACGATGTCGTATGCCGGACTGATCTTGAGGGAGTCAAGCAGGAGGCTTGTGGTGTCAACCACGCTGACAGCATGTTTCGCTTGTGTCAGAGCATTGTTAATGGCTTCGTTGGCCGTGGTGTCATTGCTGGCCAGTAAAACGTGCGCTGTTGCCATGAATTCCACCTCCTTCTTTACTACAGAAATACTTGGTCAGTTTATAACGACTGTCCGACTCACTGCAAGTTGTCCGGTCCAAAAAATTACAGTGGCAAGACGGGGGCGGATGGCCTAATACGTTGCTGTTCGCGCGTTTCCACCTTTCACAATACCCAATCTCGTGGTCTTTATATAGAGTCATAGAAATGGACAGAGGGACTTGTCATGAAGAGTTGGTTTTCGTGGTTACGGGGCAGCAAGCCGGGCCGGGCATCAACAGAGAATAACGCGCGAACGGCAGATGCATTTCGCATGGTCTCCGTTGCAGAGGACGCATCAGGACTGGGCTTGTTCAGAGAGTTTGTGCCGCTGCCGAATGAGACACCGTTCTGTATGCTGAATGTGTACCGCTTCCTGCGCGACGCGATTCCGGACATCTCCGATGCGGTGTGGACATGGAAGCGGTTGTGTCAGACGGGGTACGACGTTGAGATTGTGCGCGCTTCGTCGGATAGGGCCGAGCGGCGGGCGGAGCGGTTGCTGCGCGAGCTGGACCAGCGCGTCAACAGCGGGGATCGCGGCATGGACGGCCTGCTGGATATCTTTCTCACCTCCTTGTTTACCTACGGCGCGGCGGCCGTGGAAATTGTGCTGTCTCAGAGCCGCGAATCCATCTATGACATCGTTCCGGTGGACGTCTGGACGATTCGGTTTCGTCGCGAAAACGGGCGTCTCCAGGCGTATCAGATCCACGAGGGGGACGAGATTTCGCTTCCGATGGACCGGTTCATCTACGTTGGCCTTGATCGCGACGGGACCAATCCGTACGGGCGCTCGATGCTGCGCAGCATTCCGTTTGTCGTGAAGATTCAGCAGCGGCTGATCGAGGACATGGCCAAGGCCACGCACAACGCGGGGTGGGCCAAGCTGCATGTGACGTACACGCCCGACGAGCGCCAGCGCGGCGAGAGCGCCGAGGACTATGCCGGGCGCATCCAATCCAATTTTGACCAACTGCGGGGCAAGCTCAGCGGGCTTGAGGCCGACCAGAATCTGGTGACGTACAACAATGTCGGCATCGACCTGATCCGGGGCGAGCAGAACTCGCAGGTCTTCTATGGCAACCACAAGGCCATCGAGGAACAGGTCATAACGGGGATGCACCTCATGCCAATTTTGCTGGGGCGCAATTATGGGACCACGGAGACGTACGGCACGGCGCAGTTCGAGATTATCAACCGGCACGTGGAGGCTGTCAACCGCAGCGTCAAGCGCATCCTGGAACGCGTGTACAACTTTGAGCTGGCGCTGATGTGGGGCGAGGCGCAGGCGCGGGTGAATATGCGCAACAACCGCACGGTGGACGTCCTCAAGGAGGCGCAGGCGCGCGGGCAAGATATCCAAAACGCGACAGCGCTGCGCGATGGCGGCTTCCTGACCCACGATGAGGCGGCGCGAACGCTCGGGATTGGCGCATAAGGCTTTGAACCAACGGAAGGAGAAATTCATGGAACTGGAACCCTTTGTATTTCGCCAGGAAGGCTGCCTGGTTGGCGTGCGACTTCAGAGCGATGCTGCCGCGTACAACGAAGACGGCCTGCGGGAGGCGGTGAATGATTTTGCACTTCGTCCAATGGCGCGCGATGAATTTGTCGTGTTTACGCTGGATTTGTGCAACAACCAGATCGACAAGCATTTCAGCCGTTTCCCCGAAGATGAGTTGGAGAAGATCAACCGCCTGACGCCTGGGCGTCCGTTGATGGAGCGTCACGACCTTCGGGGCACACTTCCGCGCGGAACGTTCTTTCGCTCGGCGCTGCACCGCGAGGGGGAACGCGTGTCGGTGCGTCCGGACGTGTACGTCCTGCGGACGCAGGAGAATGCCGATTTCATCTTGAACATTGAAGGCGGCGTCTATCGGGAAACCTCGATTGGCTTCTCTTTCAGTACGCCTGAGTGCTCGATCTGCCACAAAGATTTGCGGACATGCAGCCACATTCCCGGGCGGTCGTATGAGGCCGAGGCGCGCAAGGATTCCAATGTGTCCAGCCCCGTCTGCCACTACATCATGCGCGACGTGATCGACGTCATTGAGGGCTCGGTTGTGCCGTCGGGATCACAAGGGACGGCGTTTGTGTCGCAGCGGCGGGCACTGGAACGCGCGACGTTGCCGGAAGCGCTTGAGGCGGCGCGCAAGACGTTCCATCAGCCGATTGAACTTTGGAGCCGGCGCCTGTGGGCGGACGAGTAGAAGGGGAACCGGCCATGAAGCACAACGAAGAAGGATGTCGATACGAGATGGCGTATTCGGTTCAGTTTCACAATCTGCGCGAGGACCTGTCAGAACTCAAGCATCGCGTACACGGGCTGGAGTCGACGCTGGGTCGTGGCGTGATGCTGCTGGTAGCCAACCTGGTGGGGATTGCCATCATGCTGGCGCGTCAGGCGCTGCATCTGTAGGCAAAAGGAGAATCGGCATGTATTGGAAGATTTCGTTTGAAAGCGAGAAGGCCTCGCCTGGCGTGGAGCGCGCTGATGGGCGCTTTGTGCTGCATCGGCACACGGACACGGGCGGGGCGCATTTTGATCTGCGGCTCGAAGAGGAGGCGTGTCTGGTTGGATGGCGCATTGACGGCAGCGACTTTTCGGGTGAGCGCTGGGCCA
>Ga0116193_1001972_pt1 | contig 16205 bp, 10 predicted proteins | sample AD_UKC115_MetaG_FD_89892 | JGI IMG/M metagenome (GOLD analysis project Ga0116193, IMG submission 89892) | Active sludge microbial communities of municipal wastewater-treating anaerobic digesters from Hong Kong - AD_UKC115_MetaG | ecosystem: Engineered > Bioreactor > Anaerobic > Digestate... | reverse complement strand
GTCCTTCAATAGTCTTCGGGTCAATGGTAATCAGCCTCAAATCTTTATCTGTAAGCGTAGGATTCAATTTTTTATCTACACAGAATACCTGCGGACCATACATTATAGCGACCCGTCCTGCCTGTGTTTGAACCCCACGGATAATCCGCAATTTCATCTCCATCTCTAATTCAATCGTCTCTTCTCCTGACCAGTTCCTTTCAATCTCCAACCATGAACCTGACACGGCTTCACTCTTGTCCCAAGACTCTCCATTCACACGAACATCCATTTTCTTACACCAGAAAGGAATACGAAAATTTATAGCATATTCTTTTGGTTCATTTGTCATTACTCGTATCACTACTTTTCCATTAGAAGGGTAATCAGTTATCTGTTCTAACATAACTTTTGCTCCTGCCAGATTTACTTCCACTTTCGATGGTGTATATAAATTTACAAATATACCATTATCTTTATCTGTGTAATAAATCATCTGCGGCAATTCTGCAATAATTCTGCGGTAGTTACATGGGCAGCAATATGAATCCTTATCAAAATATATTCGTTTCCCTTCAAACGGCGTATAATAGCGAATTTTCCTACCATCAATAGATTGTGCTCCAAATAGTGAATTATAAATAGCCCGTTCCATCAGGTCTCCAAATTTAGAGTTATTGGTCATTTTCAACCAATCGTTCCACCAACGAATGAGGTATGCCGTAGCACAGGTTTCACCAAGATTTGCAGCACCCTCTTGTGTATCGTGCCAGCATTCATGTTGTCCACAGGTGCCTGTAATTACTAACCCATTTTTATTTAATAGAAAATCAAGCACCTTTTGACTGGGTATTAATAAGTTTTCATTAGTTTCAATTTGGTTCAATTGCATTTGAGCAGAACATCGGCTAATATAGGCATAAGCATGCCCCTGAATGTTTCCCCATCGCCCTGTGATGATGGGTTTATCCCATGTGTCTAATTTCATATACGACTTTACAAAATCAATGTATTTTTTGTCCTTTGTTTCTTCATAGAGATTTAACATAGCACTTCCCATACCAGTAGTACCCATTTCTTCACATAAGGTGCCACCTCCTATAAGCCGAGAAGGGTCAGAACTTAAGTGTTTAATTAAGTAATCCCCTGCCTTTATTGCCCCTTCAAGTGCCTTGTTATTTTTAAATAATCGGTAATCTGTAATTAAACCATATATGATATATGAAATTTCATGAGCATCCCACAAATCCCAGACACGACTATCCTGTTTGAAAAAACCGATATAACCATCTTCCTCCTGCGACTTCAACAAGGTATTAACCACATATTCCTTTCGTTCAATTACCTTTATGTCATTCGTATATTTTGCAAAATGAGCCAAAGCATCAATAGTCTTTCCTAAACCGACATAACCACCTGAATCTTTCTTTTCAATAAACGGCTTCAAAAATTCACCATCAATATCCATCACCATTGTATTGTTATATATCGTTATATCAATCCTACGCCCCATCTCACCACTAACCTTAACAAAGTCCAATGGAATGGGGTCAATCACTCCAGACAATCCCATTAACGAAGTTAAAAACAATATACTTGTAATCATATTCAATCCCTCATCAAAAAGTTTAATTTTTATTCTACTTATTGCTAAAAGGTTTTTCAATTAAAAAAATACACATTTTAAAATTAAAACATGAACAGACTTTAATATAAAAATTTTATCCTTTATTTATCCAATAAGAATTGATAAATCTTGATGCTTTTTTTATACTAAAACTTAAAGATAGGGGACAAAAGTTGAATAATAGTCAGAAGAGAAAAGGGTATGGGAAAGAAATATGTTAAGTTTTTTGTATTGCATTTTTATTCATAATGCTTCTATTTCACATGTTCATTAACCACAACCTAATTAAGACCATTGCTATCTTTTAAAAATATTATGAATTATCAATATCCATTTAATTTTAAAACACGATTAGGTTTATAAAAAAAAGTCTATTTGAGGTCTCTTTACTAAATATAACCTATACCAAAAAAACAGAAATGTGAAAAATAACCAAATACCATTTATATATCCATTGGTTTTTTATATAAGTCTTCTTTATTTGTGATGTTTTAAGACTTTATTGTTTTTTATTTACTATTTTCAAAAAGGTATGATGGAATATCCAGAATATCCAAATATGATGTAAATCCCTTTGTTCCCAGTTCTAACTTTTTGCGGATAAGCTGGTATCGGAAAAATGTTCTCTAATATAGGGACAGTATTATAACCTATACTTGCTGTTAAAATAGATGCACCATCAATATCAAGGTAGAGATGATTAGTACCTATGCCGACAATATCACCCCATACCTCGCCTATCTTTGTCTCCGACTGATTAATAAACTTGCCCTCTTCACTTATATCCATTTTTGTAAGGGTAAGGTTATTATTGCTTGATAGTGTAAACAAATAAGGTGGTTGGATATAAACATTTGACCATGGATAAGACATTTTTACTGAATCAATAACCGAAATCTCATGACCTACTTGCCAATTTATGCTCCGAATCCATAACTCATAATTATAATTTTCTTGTGATGTATCATATTGCCAATCTTTCAAGAATAGAATATTTCCCCCACTATTTGAAGCAAGTAAAACTCCCGGAACATTGGTAAAATTAGGCTCAATTAAAGTATCCAAATCTATTTCACATAAAAAATATGCGACAAGTGGATAATTATAATTTCCGTTATCAAGATATTTCTGAATAGTTAAAAGCAGTTTATTTCCTATGCTTGATAAAGAAGCAACATTGTATCCCAAACCAACAAGTTTAAAATCTTTAGGATTAGAGACTGGTATTAGAGCAAAACCTTCGTTAGGTGTATCTTTACCTAAAATGATGTCGTATTGACTACCCCAACCCCGCAAAATAATATACCCATCACAAACCATTACAGGTTGTATATCTGTGGATGGATACCACCCACGATAATAATAAGGATAAAGTATCTTTTGTGAACTTCTTGCAACTGTCCCCGTTGCTGGAACAGCATCAGTGAAATTGCCAACATCTACCGTAGTCGTATATTCACACCCACGACACCAATTCCACCAGTAATAATAGTAAGGGGCAATGGACACCTTAATGTCTTGTTGTATTGACAGATTAGAATTTTCATCAATGTTAATAAATACTAACCTATAATAACTCTCATAAGTAGGTTCATAATTCCATTCATTTATTACAAAGGCAAAACTGTTCTCATTAATCTTAATCCCTTCCATATATTGACCCGTTGTGTTTATAGGAATCGAATTAACGGTATCTGCACTCACCAATCGAATTTCAATGTTTTTATCTTCCCCATGGTTTATAACTTCTATAATTTCTTCATTAAGTCCTGTTTCTATAACATCTGCAACATATTCTGTCAGAGGAATAATATTGTCTGTTAAAGTCGGTGGATTTGTCCCCTCACATTGAATCTCGTGTAGATATTCGGAAGTAATCGCATAATAATATTCATTGTATTTAATAGTTCTGGATACCTGCCCTTTCATATCTACCGAGCCCAATGGAGTTAGTTTCTGCGAATCTGTGTCCAGTCTAATAAATTGTAATTGCTCCTTATATTCATTCCCATTCCAACCACTAAACGGAACAATAATCAGATTCCCAAACACTGCAAACGATTTTACATCGCTAAAAGCAGAAGACCATGTCCATCCCTCTCCTATGGAAACCACAGATTTTTCAGTAGGATTACTCGGGTCAGAAACATCAAACCAACTTACTTTGACCCTTTGCTGTCCCTGTGTATCATCAACTCCAAGTGCAATTAATTGGTCGTTGCCTATTGGCTCTATATACATTGACCAGCCAGGCACTTCCAGTTTCCCCTTAACTTCTGGTTTTGTTGGGTCTGACAAATCAATTACAAAAAGTGGGTCTTTTGTCAGATATGTGACTAAATATGCCAGATGACCTGCAAACCTTGTTGCATATAGTGTTTCTCCTGAAGCATCAATAGTTATTTGAGAAATCTGTTGTAAATTTGAAACATCAAGGATATGTAAATTTGAAACATCAAAGATAGTTAAATAGGTCTGTCGGTCAGGCCACCATGTATTAGAAACCACTCGCAACATTCCATTCCATTCATCTAATTTGAAACGGTCAGCCACATATCCCGGAACACTACCATGGAGAGAGTCAGCGATTGTTCCATTCGGGTCGGTTATGTCTATATAGGTTATTTGTGTTTTATTTTCTTCCCATATAGAGGCACAAACATAAATGGCAGAGGTTGATGCCTGAATAACTGTGCCATAGCCCGGAAACTCCTTCCGGTCCTTTATTTGAGGATTATCTATCTGCGTTATGTCCACACTGCTTATCCAGCATTTACTACCCGAATTTACTGTCCAGGAATCATCAGACGAAACGGTTCCATCACCATCACCAGAATTAGTATCATCTACATAATAATACTGATAATCGGAAGTTACAGCATATAAAATATTCCCAAGCAGACGACTATCAATAAAATCACCCGGCAGTGGCAGTGACGATACTAATTCAGGAGTTTCTAAATCCTCAATATCAACTATATACAATTGAGAACCAGTTGTTTTTTTAACTATCCCTTCCTCAATTGTATGCTTAATCGTATACCCAATCAGGATATATGCTCTATCGTTGCTAATATATAAATCCCGTGGATAACCATAAATAGGGACATTTGAAACAACCGACTTACTATCCATGTCAACAATAGTTAGCCCACGATATTGATTTAACACAAACAGATGATTTCCAATTACACGGTAAACATCTGGCTCTACCAATTCCCTTGTCGTGTCTTCTGTCTCGCCATCTTCTTCTGACTCAGTTGTATCTGTCGTATTAGTTGCCGGCGAATATTCTAATTTACGAGTGTTATAAACGCCTGCACTTGTATATTTAAATTCTCCTTCATTGATACCTTCGGCTATTCCTTCAACTGCCCCTTCATTATTACTACCCTCGCCTTCTCCTCCTGTATCTGGGTTGCCTTCTATATATTCGCTATTTCCTGATTCTGAAGGAATCTCGGACGACTGATTATTATTACAGGAAGTCATATTATAAACAAGCAAAACCGATATGACTAACAATAGAATTAGACTACTAAATAATCTTTTCATAAACTATTCCTTTTTCGAAATATGTTTTCGATATATATTATACTACTCATAATTATAACACTAATTTGGGTAAATATAACCCAAAATAAATTTTTTGTAAAATTAAAACAAATTAGAAATTTTGTAGTCTAAATATAAATATAATCCTTTCTGTAAAAATTAAAAAACATCACTTATTAAGGAGTGTAAAATTATGGAAGAAAAGCAAAGTAAAAGCGTAAGCCGAAGAAGTTTTATGGAAAAAGCTGCAAAAATCACAGCAGGAATTACTGTGGGTTCTGCCTTAACACATGTTTCTCAGGCACAGGTCTACAAATCTATTTTACCCTCAAAGGTGTTAGGTGCAAATGAAAAAATAAGAACGGGACACATTGGCACTGGTGGTATGGGTCGTTCCAATCTTGGGTTTGTATTACAGAGAGAGGATATACAACCCATAGCCTTATGTGACCTATATCCTAAAAATCTTGAACGCGGTGCTCAAATGGTTCGACAAAAGTTTTCTGAATTTACGACGCACCATGACTTTCGTGAGATTATAGACAATAAAGATGTAGACGCTGTAGTTATCGCCACGCCTGACCACTGGCATTGCTTGTGTGTGTTGTATGCCGCTGACGCTAAAAAAAATATATACTGTGAAAAACCTCTCTCTACAACTATCGCCGAAGGGCGTAAAATGATTGAAGCAGTCCGTCGTAATAAAGTTGTGTTTCAGGGTGGAACAATGCAGAGAAGTGGACAACATTTTCAAGAAGCAGTGGAATTGGTAAAAAGTGGTTATCTCGGTAAGGTAGCACATGTAGAAACATTTAACCATGAAGACAAGCCCATTGAAGGAATAGGTTTAGGAGACAGTAACCAGGGAAAGTGGGAAAAAGAAGGACTGGATTGGGATTTTCATCAAGGCTGGGTCGAGCATAGACCATTTAATACTAACCGCTGGATTTATCATTTCCGTTGGTTCCTTGAATATTCTGGTGGCAAAATTACTGATTGGGGTGCTCATCTCATAGATATAGCCCTATGGGGTATGGGTGAAGAGAAACAACCTCGTTCGATAAGTGCAATTGGTGGAAAATATGTTTTAACAGATAATAGAACTACCCCAGACACACTTGAAGCAGTTTGGGAATTTGACGATTACATTCTTACCTTCACAAATCGTGTGTATAACATGTATTTACCAAAAGGTTATTCTGACCACGGTATACTATTCCATGGCACATTAGGCACAATGCGTGTTGACCGTGGCGGCTACGAAATTTTTCCTGTCCCAAATAACGGCGACGGCTGTGAACCTAAAAAGTCAGGTCCATCCCAATTGAATGAACCACATTGGCAAAACTTTGTGGATTGCATCCGTGAAAATAAAGACCCAATCGTTACCGTTGAAACACTACACAACACAACCCGTGTATGCCATTTAGGAACATGCGCGTATGTCACCGGTGCAAGACTAATATGGAACCCTGCAAATGAACGGTTTATCGGCAATGATGACGCAACAAAGAAAGCAAACGCATGGGCATACCGTCCATATCTTAACGGTTGGAGTTTAGAACCACCTTACGACCGTCAAAAAAAAGCATAATAAAAAGTCCACAAGACTTTTTCTTATTAAAATAAGCCCATTATTCCCTCAAATAATGGGCTTATGATTTTTTCCCATTCTTCCTATTGTCCGATAAAATAATAAACAATAATATTTCTATTCTAAAATTTTTCTATAAAATAAAGTAAAAATGTCAATTTCCTAACAGATTTATATAGAAAAAGATAAAAACCAATGTAGGGGTTTGATTTATCAAACACTCAAATTGCCGATATCCAAATATATCATATATACCATAGCCTGAATTTTTGTGAACAATGAATCGTGCCCCTACAATAACATAAAAAATATCAATTTATGATACTCATCATTTTCTTGTTTAAAATGAATTTATTTTTTAAAGACAAGAAAAGTCTATCTTTATACAATGTTATTATTAGCTGTTTTGGAGAAGGACATAAAAATGAAATGTTCAACGGTTAAATAGGCTCAACAGCAAAAAAACAAGATTGATAAGAACAGTTAATAATAAACTTAAAACTAAACAGGTTACAATTGGAAAATAAAAACCACCCTTTTCGCCTCCAATATATATGTCGCCGGGTAGTTTGCCTAATTTAAAAGGTAAAAAACTTGATAGCCATATTACTCCACCGATTAAAATGAATATCACACCAAATACAAAGAAATATTTTGCAAGTAGGTTCATTCAATACACCTCCATCAATATTCGTTTAAACACTTTTTATATACTGCCAATGTTTCTTCTGCGGTGCGTTTCCATGTAAAAGACTGTGCATGAACAAATCCTTTATACGCAAATTTTTCTCTCAATTCGGTATTTACACAAAATGTATATAAACCTTCCGAAATTTCCTGAATATCTTCCGGATTGACAAGCATAGCATTATTACCCAGTATTTCAAGCATACTTCCAGAATTTGAAGCAATTACAGGAACCTGACATCTCATCGCTTCAAGTGGCGGTAATCCAAAGCCTTCATACAGACTTATGTATGCAAACAAATCTGCACTACCTATAATAACGGGCAAATCCTCATTATTGATATAACCCAATCTGTGGATACGGTCTTTATAATTTGACTTCTGTATACTCTCCTCTATTTTGTCTGTATTCCAGCCTTTCCTTCCTACAAGGACAAGGTCATGTTCAATCTTATTTGCGATGCCTGACCACGCGGCAATTAGGTTTGGTATGTTCTTCCGTGGTTCAAAAGTTCCCACATACAGTATGTATTTATTGGGCAGTTTATATTTGTTTCTAATGATATTTATCTGTTTCTGTTCAGATGGCTTGAATTGCTCACTAACCCCTAAATAAATCACATCAATTTGTTGAGGACTAATTTTATAATGCTTTTGTAATTGCTGTGCAGAGAAGTTAGAATCCGTAATAATTCTTTTTGAAAATTGGACAGAATCATAAACCTTTTTTTTATAGAACCAGCGATAATGTGGAGGAAACCAATCGGGATTTTCAAGAAAAGCAAGGTCGTGAACGGTTGTTATATGAGGGATAGTTCCTACTTTATATCCATACGAGGCAGGGTAATGAATTAAATCAGGTTGACATTGGTTTACAAGTTTTTTTAACAAATGAGGCTGTAAAAGTCTTGTCAAATATCTATTAGAAGGGAAAGGCAGGATTTGCAGTTTATCATTTGAAGTAATAAACGGTTTTGAATTAGAAAGATATATTCTCAATTCCTCAGGAAGTTCCAGAAGTGCCTTTACTAATTCTTCTGTATACCTTCCTGTGCCACTTAAATTACCTATTTGAACTCCATTTATTAAAACACTAATCATAGTTTTGCCAACTCTTTATAAATCTCATAGTGAACCTTTGCAGTTTTCTCCCATGTAAATTTATTTGACTGCATTAATCCTTCTTTTCTTAGATTTTCACTCATTTCTTTATTATTTAGTATTTCAAGGATTGTAGTCGAAAATGTATCAATATCATCAGGTGAAATTATAATACCTGTTGGACCTACAACTTCTGGCAAAGCACCTTGATTCGATACGATAACAGGACATCCACAAGCCATTGCTTCAAGAGGTGGAATTCCAAAGCCCTCTTCAAAACTTGGGAAAACAAACAAATCAGTAGCACTATAAAACCATCTTAATTCAGAGTGGTCTTGAATATAGTCTAAATAAAAAATCCTATCTCTACATTTCATATCTTGTATCTTTGAAAACACCTCATCTGACTTAAATCCTTTCTTACCAATCAAAACAAGACAGTGCGGAATTTGTTTGTATATTTTTTCAAAAATGTTTAGCAAACCTATTACATTTTTTCTTTCTTCAATTGTGCCGACAAATAGAAGAAAAGGGAATTTTAAATTATAATGATTATGGATATAATCTTGTGCTTCTTCTTTTTCTACAGGATAAAAGATTGTCTTGTCAATACCCGGATATGCCACATATATTTTTTCTCTTGAAACATTTAGAAATTTTTGTATGTCTATTTTGCTTTTTTCAGAACAGGTAATAATCCGTGTTGCTTTTTGGACAGAACGAGTAATCGTTGGCTTAAACAGGTTTATAATTTGAGGACTTACCCATTGAGGAGTTGTTAGAAAAGACAGGTCATAGACAGATAAAACCATTTTTGCGGAATGTATAGGAGGCAGATAGTAATTTGTGAAATGGAAAATATCAATGTCTGAAATCCAACGGTCTATTTTTGGAAAATTGAAATATTTCCACCATTTATATAAAATCCTTACAGGGATTGGGATACGAGTATTGTGCTTTAACTGTTGAATTAACTCTAAAGAATCTTTTTGAAATTTATGTAAGCCAAAAGAAATTCCATATATATTTAAATTGAACATATCACTTAATAAAAATTTGAGAAGATAATGGACATAGTTTCCAATGCCCGTCTTATCACCGCATAGGGGAGTTGTGTCAATCGCCACAGAAATATTTTCAGAAATCAATGAATCGTTCATAACAAAACTTCAATTTTGTAATTTAATGTATATAAGCGATAAAATATTATAATTATAATGTGGTATGTTTGTGCGATGTAAAATGTAAGTTTATTTTACAAACAAACATTAACTATTTAAATAAGGAGTATCACAATGCTTATGGATTTTGGCGGAACGCGTGAAGAGATTATTACAAGAAAAGAATTCCCGATGTCAAAAGCAAGAAAAGTTTTGAAAAATGAAGTGATTGCAGTAATAGGTTATGGTGTTCAAGGCCCTGCACAGAGCCTGAACCTTCGTGATAATGGCTTTAATGTTATTATTGGACAGTCGCCTGAATTTAAGTCAGATTGGGACAGAGCAGTAAAAGATGGCTGGAAACCTGGAAAGACCTTGTTCGATATAGAAGAAGCATGCGAAAGAGGAACTATCATTCAGATGTTAGTTTCTGACGCTGCACAAAAGGCAATCTGGCCTAATGTTAAGAAACATCTTAAACCAGGGGATGCTTTATATTTCTCTCATGGTTTTTCAATAGTATATAAAAATCTGACAAAGGTTATACCACCAGATTTTGTTGATGTAATTATGGTTGCACCAAAAGGTTCAGGGACTTCGGTTCGTCGGAACTTTCTAAGTGGTGCAGGAATTAATTCCAGTTTTGCGGTGGCACAGGATTATACAGGCAGAGCATTAGAACGCTGTCTTGCAATTGGTATTGGTATCGGTTCTGGTTTCCTTTTCCCGACAACTTTTGAGAATGAAGTTTATAGTGATTTGACTGGTGAAAGAGGCGTGCTTATGGGCGCACTTGCTGGTATTATGGAAGCACAGTACGATGTTCTGCGTGAGCATGGACATTCGCCGAGTGAGGCTTTCAATGAAACCGTTGAAGAACTGACTCAGAGTCTAATTCGTCTTGTTGATGAAAACGGCATGGATTGGATGTATAAAAATTGTTCTGCAACAGCACAGCGTGGTGCTCTGGACTGGAAACCGAAATTTAAGAAAGCAACCCTTCCTGTTTTCCGCGAACTATACAAGCGTGTAAAGGAAGGTGCAGAAACAAAACGAGTGCTCAGTTCATTAGGTAATCCAAATTATAAAGAACAACTGCAAAAAGAATTGTCAAAAATGGCAAACAGTGAAATGTGGCTTGCTGGTAAAGCATGTAGAGAACTGCGTCCAAAAGAACCTACATCAAAACAGATTAAATCTAAAGTAGGGACTCAGGGAAGAACAAATTATTAGTTCATCTATTTTGTCTATCGAAGTATAAGTCCGGGAGGATTTACTCCCGGACTTTTTTAATTAACAAATCTTTTCTTATGGTAGGGTTAATTTTCAACTATACATAAAATTATAACTGTGAACTGGACAATCATTTGTGGAAAAGATATTTTAACAGTGCAAAAGGTCCTCCGAAAATTCTATTACCTTCACTGAAGGTTCTTAGTAACTTTCAGCGATTGGGAATATGGGTTCGCTCGCAGAAGCATACCTATACACCAAAGATATATACAGTCAGTTTCGGGGGAATTACTATAGGTGGAGTAGGGAAGACCCCAGCAGTTATTGAAAGGGCAGAGAGAGAAGTTAATACAAATGGCAAAAAGGTATGTGTTATAAGTAGGGGATATGGTTCAAGAAAAACACATGCTATTGTTGAAGGTATCTACAAAGACGGAAAAGTCATAACTCGATTTTACACATCAGAAAAAGAACAAAAGCCATTTATAGAAAAAAACTTTTCCTGGGGTGAGGCTTGTAAAATTTTAGGAGATGAGTTAACATTAATCTTATATCGGCTACCTGAACTTACAGTAGTTAAAAATTCCAATCGTGTGCATGCTGTAAAATGGGCAGAATGCAGAGATTTTGATTTAATCATTCTTGATGACGCTTATCAATATCTTATGTTGGCTCGCAATGAAAATATATTATTATTAAGTGCACTGAATCCATGGGGTAATGAGTTGATTTTTCCCGCAGGGATATTACGCGAGCCCCTAAGTGCTATGTCGCGTGCAACTGAAATTTGGGTCTCACATTGCGACCAGGTCCCCAAAGAAAAATTGGAGACATTAAAAAAATATTTTGAACAGAATTATCCAGATAAGAAAATCCGTTGGACCTGTCATAAACCTTTATTCTGGCGGAAATACAATACGACTCAAACTTTACCTCTGGACAGTTTTAAAGACAGGGAAGTAGATGTATATTGTGCAATTGGCAATCCAGACTCGTTTATAAACACTCTGGGAACATTGCAAGTGTATGCTAAAAATCTATATGTTTATAGAGACCATACACCAATTCCAAAAAAATTATTAAAAGAGGGAAGAGTCGTTTTGACTACTGAGAAGAATATGCTAACCCTGGGAGAAGAAGTTGCAGAGGTGTATGCTCTTTGTATTGGACTTTCTGATTATTCATGGGATTGATTGTATATACTTTAACCTGTTCATAAATCGCCAATAAATCCTTTATGTCAAACTTTCCAATGTCCCACATCATTGCATTAGCTGTTCCTAATGCTACACCCAATCTGCCAGTATCATATATTGAAAACTTCTTTGACAGTCCAACTGCAAAACCAGCAACAAGTGCGTCACCTGAACCAATCGGATTAATCTCCTTTATCCGCGGTGGCACAAAGTGTAAAAAGATATTTTCATAAGAAACAAAAGCACCTTCTGCACCCATTGAAAGAACCACAAGTGGGATTTTATATTTCTGTTTAATAAACTGGACTGCGTCTATTCGGGACTTTTTATCAAGCAAATCAGTTCTTAAAAATTTTGATAACTCTTCCACATTTGGTTTAACCATAAAAGGATTGCTTCTGATACCCTCAGAAAACTCATTTCCGTAGGAATCAAGGATTGTTATGCTTCTCTGCTTATTAGCAATATCTATTAATACCTTATACAAAGAGGCTACATTGGGGTCAGGAACAGTTCCAGAAAAAGTAGCAACCGGAACAGAATAGGTTTGTAAAATTTTCTTAAATCTCTCTATCAAATTATTGTATTCTTGTTCTGATATTTTAGGTCCGGGTTCAAAGAATGCAGTCTGCTGTCCCAATTCTTCTTCAAGCACGGTTGTTATTGTTCTGGTCGGGATATGTGTCCAAACGGGAAAACATTTTACCTTATCATCTTCTCGAAGCATCTTAACTACTTGTTTCCCTGTATATCCACCAACCCATAGAATAGCCGCAGCACGAAAACCAAGAGAAACTAATATGCGTGCTACATTATTCCCCTTACCTCCAGATATTTGTGTGTATTTATTGGAACGCACCCTATCCCCAGGCTTGAAGCGTGGTATATAAATCGTTTTATCAATACATGGGTTCGGCGTAACGGTTAGATACATAGGAATATTTTCTGTAATTGCTAAAATTATGATTTGACAATTATGTGTTGTCCTCATAATATCGCGTTAGAGCACAACCAGCACAACCAATCACACCACTATCTTCACCTAATCCGGCAGAAAGTATCTTACAACGTTTAGCAGGGACTTCAAATGCATTTTTCATAACAGTTTCACGAACAGGCTTGAATAATCGTTCCTTCGCAGCAATCATTCCACCACAAAGAATAACTAGTTCAGGATTGAGCATATTCACAACACTTGCAATCCCTAGCCCAAGCCATATAGCCGTTTCTTGAAAAACCTCTTGAGCAAATACATCACCTTCATCAGCGGCTTGAGAAATCATCTTACCTGTAATCTTATCCATATCATTTTTACATAGTTCAGTTAATATAGTTATTCTTCCTTTTTCAATGCCTTCTTGTGCCGTGCGGACCATTCCTGTCACAGAGGCATACGCCTCCAGACAGCCATGAGAACCGCAACCACAAAGCCTACCATCGCGTTGCACTTTCAGATGTCCCAATTCACCCGCAGTTCCATCAATACCCCGCAGCAATTGTTTAAACACAACAATACCACCACCAACACCTGTGCCTAATGTGAATACGGCAATACATTCACAGCCCTGTCCTGCACCTAACCAATATTCACCAAAGCATGCTGCATTCGCATCATTCTCAATATAGCAGGGGACATTATTTAGCCTTTTTCTCATTTCATCTGCAAGTGGGACATTATGCCAGCCTGTCAAATTGGGAGGATTATAAACAACACCTGTCTTCCAATTCATTGGACCTGGTGCACCAATACCTACGGCTAAAACTTCTTGTAAAGTAATACCTTTCCTGTTTATCAAATCGTACACACTTTTTGCCATCGCATCCATAACAATGTCAGGACCTTCTTGTGCAGGAGTTGGGACACTCAATTTCGCAATAATCTTTTTCTCCTCAGACACGATGGCTGTTTTGATGTTTGTTCCACCTAAATCTACTCCTATAATATATTTGCTCACGACTTAACCTCCTTTGATTTTAAGTATTTAATCGCTTTACTCAATCTATTTAATGTTACTTCCTTACCCAGAAGTTCAGTCAACTCAAAGAAACCCGGTCCCACAGATTTTCCTGTAAGTGCTAATCGAGATGGATTCACCAATGCTCCAAATTTTACATTGAGTTCCGCACAACACTCTTCATAAGCCTTTTTTAAGGAATCATGTTCCCATGTCTCAATATGTGTTAGTTTATCCCGAATCTTTTCAAAATAGGTAATTATTTGCTGGGGTGATTTCCATAACTTTGCTTCTGCTTCAGGCTCATAAGCCTTAACCTCGTTGAAGAAAAAGTCAGATAGGAAAACAATCCGATTCAGCGTAGGCAATTTCTCCTGACAGATTTGTGCTAATTTAGTTAACCATTCTTTTGATTTAGTGGAAGTATCAAAACCATTTTTTTCAAGAATAGGAATAAGCCTGTCGCGTAAATCTTCAGGAGAAAGGTGTCGTATATGAAGCCCATTAAGCCATTCCAATTTCCTGCGGTCAAATCGAGCAGGAGATTTGCCAATCCGTTCAATAGAGAAATATTGAATAAGTTCAGGCAAGGTAAAAAATTCACGATTTTCTTCTTCAGATGTCCAGCCTAACAGTGCAACATAATTAACAATGGCTTCTGGCACATAACCATCATCACGCCAATCCAGGACATTTGCACCATGAAGCCGTTTGCTATATTTTCTACCCTGTTCATCAAGCACCAATGGATGATGTGCATGTTTAGGCAACGGTGCCCCTAATGCGTTAAAAAGCATAATATGTCGAGGAGTATTTGTTAGATGGTCATCACCTCGTATAACATGTGTAATCTTCATATAAATATCATCAACCACAACTGCAAGATGAAATACAGGGTCACCATTTGCACGAAGAATTACAAAATCATCAAATTGACTATTGTTAAAACGGACTGTCCCCTGTATAAGGTCTTCAATTACTGTTTCTCCTTCTGGAACACGAAAACGGAGAACATAAGGAGCATCACCCTTTTCACGGATTTGTTCAGGAGTAAGGTTTCGGCAAAAACCAGGATAATATAAATTACCTGCCTCATCCTTATAGGATTCCAGAGTTTCCTTTGAACAGAAACATTTATAGGCTTTTCCTTCTTCAAAAAGTTGATATGCTATCCTTTGATACAGTTCCTTCCTTTGACTCTGCCGATAAGGACCATAATTCCCCTTTTCAAGGACATCTCCAAATGCCGGTCCTTCATCCCAATCAATACCCAGCCATTTGAAACCTTCACACATACCTTGAACAAACTGTTCATCTGTCCGTTCTGCATCTGTATCCTCAAGACGAAGTATGAAAGTCCCGTTATTTTTTCTGGCAAAGAGCCAATTATACAAAGCCGTTTTTGCTGTGCCAATATGCAAAAAACCTGATGGTGAAGGTGCAATTCTTGTGCGAACCATTTTATTCCTATCTGATTATATTAAGTGTAAATTTATTGGAAAGAGAAAATTTATAATACCACGATTATAGCCGATTCTGCATATAACAATCTAAAAAGGATACAAAAAACCAACTGTAAAACTTAAAGAGCCATACAAAAATCGAAAAATATTAAACTCTAAAATAATTAAGTTATTGATTCAAAAAAAGTAGTAATAATTTTACATTTAGTCTTTTTTTAATTTAAAAACTAAATTGCAAAGAATGCCAAACAAGGCATGGCAAAGGAGAAAAAGATATTTTATCTTTTTGTAAAATAGACATTCCTGTCTGTGCCTTTTTTTCTCTTCAACAGTATGAGAATACAATCGCATAAAATGTTACACAAAAGAGCAATATACTGTTTTGAGTTCAAATTTTTGATTTTCTTTCACCCGTTGTAGTATAAGAAAGTAAGAATTTTGGCTGAGGAGAGATGGCCGAGTGGTTGAAGGCGGCGGCCTCGAAAGCCGTTGTGCCGGTTTTCTGGCACCGTGGGTTCGAATCCCACTCTCTCCGCTCTATATATTCTATGCTCTATGTTATATTTTTCCTTCATATTTCCCAAAGTAAAAATATTATATATCCCATACATTCCTACTTGATACATACTATCCCGCTTATACTCATAGTAATTTC
>Ga0116193_1001969_pt1 | contig 16213 bp, 14 predicted proteins | sample AD_UKC115_MetaG_FD_89892 | JGI IMG/M metagenome (GOLD analysis project Ga0116193, IMG submission 89892) | Active sludge microbial communities of municipal wastewater-treating anaerobic digesters from Hong Kong - AD_UKC115_MetaG | ecosystem: Engineered > Bioreactor > Anaerobic > Digestate... | reverse complement strand
GTCGCGCCGGGTCTCGCCGTGGTCCTGGTCGGCGCCGATCCGGCCTCGGCAGTGTATGTACGCAACAAGCGCAAGGCCTGCCAGCAGGTCGGGTTCCGTTCGTTCGATTTCGATCTGCCGGCTGCCACGAGCGAGGCCGAGCTGTACGCGCTGATCGATCGCCTGAATGCCGACCCGGCCGTACACGGCATCCTCGTACAGTTGCCGCTGCCGACGCACATCGATACCACCGCGCTGATCAACCGCATCGATCCGCGCAAGGACGTCGACGGTTTCCATGCGATGAACGTCGGCGCACTCGCGCTGCGCCAGCGCGGCCTGCGCCCGTGTACGCCGAAGGGCGTGATGACCCTGCTCGCGCACACCGATCGCCCGGTGCGTGGCGAGCATGCGGTGGTGGTCGGCGTCTCGAACCACGTCGGTCGGCCGATGGCACTCGAACTGCTGCTCGCCGGCTGCACGACGACCTGCTGCCACAAGTTCACCCGTGACCTGCCGGGCTTCGTCGCCCAAGCCGACATCCTGGTCGTCGCCGTCGGCCGGGCCGGTCTCGTGAAGGGCGAATGGATCAAGCCGGGTGCCGTGGTGATCGACGTCGGCATCAATCGCCTCGACGACGGCTCGCTGGTCGGCGACGTGGAATTCGTCACGGCGGCCGAGCGCGCTTCGTGGATCACGCCGGTGCCGGGCGGGGTGGGGCGCATGACCGTGGCCACGCTGATCGAGAATACGCTCGAGGCGGCCGAGACCTTCTTTGACTGAGCTGGCGGAGACGACGGTGCGGATGACCTCCCTGCGGCCGGCCGCGTGGCTATGCGCAGCGACCTTGGTGCTCGGCGGCTGCGGTGGCCTCGTGAACCGCGCCACCCAGCGTTTTGCGGACAATCTGAGCACGGCGATCCTCAACGAGAACGACCCGGGCACGGTGCGCGACGGCGTGCCGGCCTACCTGCTGCTGATCGACGGCCTGATTCAGGGCGATGCGGAAAACCCGGGCCTGCTGCTCGCCGGTGCGAAACTCTACGGCGCCTATGCCGGCGGCTTCGTCGGCGAGGCCGAGCGCGGCCGGCGGCTCGCGGCCAGGGCCTTCGACTACGCCCGGCGTGGCTCCTGCCTGCGCCAGAAACCGCTGTGTGCGGCGCTCGGCCAGCCGTTCGAGTCGTTCGCGACCGCAGTCGGTGGCATCGGTACGAAGGATCGCGATCTGCTGTTCGCCCTCGGTTCGGCCTGGGCCGGACGCATCCAGCGATCCAGCGACGACTGGAACGCGATCGCCGACATCCCCAAGGTGCAGGCACTGTTCGATCGCCTCATCGCACTCGACGAGGGGTTCGAGGACGGTCAGCCGTTCATGTATCTCGGCGTGCTGCACTCGCTGCGGCCCGCCTCGCTCGGCGGCAAGCCGGAGCTCGGCAAGGCGGCTTTCGAACGGGCAATCGCCCTCTCGCACGGCCGCAATCTGATGGCCAGGACGCTGTATGCGCAGTACTACGCACGGCTCGTGTTCGATCAGGAACTGCACGACCGTTTGCTGAACGAGGTGCTGGCCGCCGATCCGGAAGCGCCCCGTCTGACATTGGTGAACACGCTCGCCCAGCAGCGGGCCCACGCCCTGCTCGCATCGGGCAAGGACTACTTCTGACAACGCCGGCCCCGCACGGGCCGACCGAGGATGACGACATGAAACCACGCTATCTGTTCGGCCTTGCGCTGGCCCTGCTCGGCGTCGCCGCGACGGCCACGGCGGATACCCTGAAGATCGCCACCGTCGCGCCGGATGGCACGGCCTGGATGCGCGAGATGCGTGCCGGCGCCGATGCGGTCAAGCAGCGCACCGAAGGCCGCGTCGAGATCAAGTTCTACCCGGGCGGCGTGATGGGCGATCCGGCCACGGTGCTGCGCAAGATCAGGATCGGCCAGCTGCACGGCGGTGCATTCACCGGCGGCGAGATCATGAGCGTGGTGCCGGATGCGCAGCTCTACAGCCTGCCGTTCCTGTTCCGCAACCAGGCCGAAGTGGATGCGGTGCGCGCCAGACTTGACGCGCGCGTCAAGGCGAGCTTCGAGCCGCAGGGATTCGTCGCGCTCGGCCTGTCCGGCGGCGGCTTCGCCTACCTGATGAGCACGCGCGACATCAGGAACAGCGCCGATCTGAAGACCGCCAAGGTCTGGGTGCCGCAAGGCGATACGGTCGCCGAGGTCGCATTCAAGGCGGCGGGAGTCACGCCGACTCCGCTGCCGCTCGCCGATGTCTATACCAGCCTGCAGACCGGCCTGATCGACACCGCGGCGAACACGCCGGCCGGCGCGATCGCATTCCAGTGGCACACCAAGATCAAGCACATCGTCGATCTGCCGGTGACCTACGTCGTCGGCCTGCTTGCGGTCGACAAGAAAGCCGTGGACAAGCTCGCCGCGGCTGATCAGCAGGTCCTGCGCGAGGAGATGGACAAGGTCTTCGCACGTCTCGAGCAGATCAACCGCGACGACAATGCCAAGGCGATGGACACGCTCAAGGGGCAGGGCATCGCCATCCACGCGCCGGCCGGCGACGAGCAGAAGGCCTGGCAGGACGTGGGTGCGCAGGCGATGCAGCGCATCGTCGCCGACAAGCTCGTATCGCCCGAGCTGCTGAAGGCAGTGCAGGACGAACTCGCCGCGCTGCGCGCGAAGAAGTAAGGCCAGCGCCCGGGAATGGTGAGGCCCCGTTCCATCCTGAACGCCCTGCATCGGCTCGAGGACGCACTGCTGACGCTGTTCGTCCTCGCGCTGGTCGTACTGGCCGGCGCACAGATCCTGCTGCGCAACGTGTTCGACTCGGGTTTCGCCTGGGCCGACCCGCTGCTGCGCGCGCTGGTCCTGTGGAGCGCCATGCTCGGCGCGCTCGTCGCGACGCGTTCGGATCATCACATCGGCCTCGACTTCCTCGCGCGCCTGGCGAGCGGCACCACCGTGCGCATCGCGCGCTTCGTCGCCCTCGGCTTCGCGGCCGCGCTGTGCGCGGTCATGGCCTGGTATTGCGTCGATCTGGTCAGGCTCGACCTCGAAGGCGGCACGCCGGGGGCAGCCGGGCTGCCGGCCTGGATGCTGGAGCTGATCCTGCCGGTCGGCTTCGGCCTGATGGCGCTGCGCTTCCTCGTGCGTGCCTTTCTGCCATCGCTGCCGCCGGACGGAGAGGCGACGTGATCTGGCTGCTCGTCGGCCTGCTGTTGCTGCTCGCGGCGCTCGGCGCGCCGCTGTTCGCGCTGCTCGGTGCGGTGGCCCTGCTCGGTTTCCATGCGGCCGGGCAGGAGGGCGTCGCGGTCGCGGTGGAGTTCTACCGGCTGTCGGACATGCCGGCGCTGATCGCGATTCCGCTGTTCACGCTCGCCGGCTACCTGCTCGCCGAAAGCCAGGCGCCGCAGCGGCTCGTGCGGTTGACCAATGCACTGTTCGGCTGGCTGCCCGGCGGTCTCGCGATTGTCGCCGTCTGCGCCTGCACGCTGTTCACGGCCTTCACCGGTGCGACGGGCGTGACCATCATCGCGCTCGGTGCGGTGCTGTATCCGGCGCTGCGCCAGGCGCATTACGGCGAGAACTTCTCGCTCGGCCTGCTCACCGCTTCCGGGAGCCTCGGTCTGCTGCTGGTGCCGTCGATGCCGTTGATCCTGTACGGCGTGGTGGCGCAGCAGTTCCAGACCACGCCGCCGGTCAGCATCGATGCGCTGTTCCGTGCCGGGGTGCTGCCGTGTGCGCTGATGGTCGTGTTGCTCGGCGCCTACAGTGCCTGGCACGTGCGCAAGGTGGCGCGTCCGGCAGGGGGTGGCCTCGCCGAACTCTGGGCCGCGACACGCGCCGCGGCCTGGGAAATCCCGCTGCCGTTCGTGATCCTGCTCGGCATCTACTCCGGCAGGCTGGCCGCCTCCGAGGCCGCGGCCGCCACCGCTCTGTACGTGCTGGTCGTGACGGTCCTGATCCGGCGCGAAATCCCGCTCGGCGAGCTGCCGCGCGTGATCCGGCATGCGATGGTGCTGGTCGGCGGCATCCTGGTGATCCTCGGCTTCTCGCTGGCGCTGACCAACTGGCTGATCGACGCCGAGGTGCCCGACAAGCTGTTCGCCTTCCTGCGGACCACGATTCCCGAGGATCGACCGTTCCTGTTCCTGCTCGCGCTTAACGTGTTCCTGCTCGTGTTCGGCATGCTGCTCGAAGGCTTCCCGGCGATCATCCTGCTCGTGCCGCTGGTGCTGCCGGTCGCGCTGAAATACCGTGTGGACCCGGTCCACCTCGGCATCATCTTCCTCGCCAACCTGCAGCTCGGCATCTTCCTGCCGCCGCTCGGCATCAACCTGTTCATCGCCAGTGCGCGTTTCCGCCGGCCGGTGCTGACCCTGGTGCGCGCCGCCGTGCCGTTCTTCCTGATCATGCTGGCGGCGGTGCTGATCATCACTTACTGGCCGGCCCTTTCGCTCGCGCTGGTCCGCTGACGAGGACCGTCGCCGCATCGGTGTGACGGAAGCGGACAGGGCGCCGTACGGGCCTCGTCTTTGGCGGAGCGCCCGCCTTCCCGTATAATTCTGTTTTTGCGACGGTCCTCGCGCATGCGCCTCCTTGCCGAAGCCCTCACTTTCGACGACGTCTCCCTCGTTCCTGCCTATTCGAACGTCCTGCCGAAGGACGTCAGCCTCGCGACACGGCTGACCCGCGACATCCGCCTGAACGTCCCAATCGTCTCGGCCGCGATGGATACGGTCACCGAGGCCGATCTCGCCATCACCATGGCGCAATGCGGCGGCATCGGCATCATCCACAAGAACATGCCGGCCGAGCGCCAGGCCGCCGAGGTAAGGCTGGTCAAGAAGTTCGAGGCCGGCGTGATCCGCGATCCGATCACGGTGACGCCGGACACGTCGATCCGCGAGGTCATGCAGATCGTACGCGCCCGGCGCATCTCCGGCGTACCGGTGGTCGAAGGCGAGCAGCTCGTCGGCATCGTCACGAACCGCGACCTGCGCTTCGAGCGTCAGCCGGACGATCCGGTCCGCCACATCATGACGCGCAAGGATCGCCTGGTGACGGTCAAGGAAGGCGCGCGCGAGGACGACGTGCTGGCGCTCCTGCACAAGCACCGCATCGAGAAGGTGCTGGTCGTCGACGATGATTTCCGCTTGAAGGGCCTGATCACCGTCAAGGACATCCAGAAGGCGCGTGACAACCCGAATGCCGCGAAGGACGCCCACGAGCGCCTGCGCGTCGGCGCGGCGGTCGGCGTCGGCGGCGATACCGAAGCACGTGTCGCCGCGCTGGTCGAAGCCGGCGTCGACGTGATCGTGGTCGACACCGCGCACGGCCATTCGCAGGGCGTGCTGGATCGCGTGCGCTGGGTCAAGAAGCACTTCCCGCTGGTGCAGGTCATCGGCGGCAACATCGTCACTGGCGATGCCGCGCGCGCGTTGGTCGATGCCGGTGCGGATGCGGTCAAGGTCGGCGTGGGTCCCGGCTCGATCTGCACGACCCGCATCGTCGCCGGCGTCGGCGTGCCGCAGATCAGCGCGGTGAACATGGTCGCCGAGGCACTGCACGACAGCGGCGTGCCGCTGATCGCCGACGGCGGCATCCGCTATTCGGGCGACATCGCCAAGGCACTGGTCGCCGGCGCGTCCACAGTCATGATCGGCGGCATGTTCGCCGGTACCGAGGAGGCTCCAGGCGAGGTCGAGCTGTACCAGGGCCGCTCGTACAAGAGCTATCGCGGGATGGGCTCGCTCGGCGCGATGCAGAAGGGCTCGAAGGATCGTTACTTCCAGGACGAGGCCGACGCCGACAAGCTCGTGCCCGAGGGCATCGAGGGCCGCGTGCCCTACCGCGGACCGCTGCGCAACATCATCCACCAGCTCACAGGCGGCCTGCGTGCCGCGATGGGCTATGTCGGCTGCGCCTCGATCGAGGAGATGAATACCCGGCCGCAATTCGTGCGCGTGACCAGCGCCGGCGTGCGCGAGTCCCACGTGCACGACGTCGCCATCACCAAGGAAGCACCGAACTACCGGCTCGACTGAAGGCTTTGACCGGACTTGGGGACCTCACGGTCCCCAAGTCGCTTCTGGACCCCGCCATGCAAGACATCCACAGCGACAAGATCCTCATCCTCGATTTCGGCGCGCAGTACACGCAGCTGATCGCACGGCGCATCCGCGAGATCGGCGTGTACTGCGAGATCTGGGCCTGGGATCACGATTCCGAGGACATCCGCCGTTTCGCACCGAAGGGCATCGTGCTGTCCGGCGGTCCGGAATCGACGACCGAGCCCGGCTCGCCACGTGCGCCGCAGGCGGTGCTCGAAGCCGGCGTGCCGATCCTCGGCATCTGCTACGGCATGCAGACCCTCGCCGCGCAGCTCGGCGGTGCCGTCGAGAGCGGCCACGAGCGCGAATTCGGCTATGCGCGCGTCGTTCCGGTCGGCGAGTGCCGGTTGTTCGACGGACTCGGCGATCTCACCTCGCCACCACATCTGGGCGAAGGCGAATCCCGGATGGGCACCCCGCAACCACCGGCCGCGGTCCGGACGGGCGAGGGCAGGGAACCCGCGCTCGACGTGTGGATGTCGCACGGCGACCGCGTCACGGCCGTGCCGCCGGGCTTCGCCGTCATCGGCCGCACCGACAGCGTGCCGATCGCGGCCATGGCCGACGAGACGCGCCGCTGGTACGGCGTGCAGTTCCACCCCGAGGTCACGCACACCCGCCAGGGCACGGCTCTGCTGCGCCGTTTCGCGGTCGACATCTGCGGCTGCCGCACCCTGTGGACCGCCGCGAACATCATCGACGATGCGATCGAACGCGTGCGCGCCCAGGTCGGCCGGGACCAGGTCCTGCTCGGTCTGTCGGGCGGCGTGGATTCCTCGGTCGTCGCCGCGCTGCTCGAAAAGGCAATTCGCGGGCAGCTCGTCTGCGTATTCGTCGATACCGGCCTTCTGCGTTATGGCGAGGGCGATCAGGTGATGGCGACCATGGCGCGGCACATGGGCGTGCACGTGGTCCGCGTCGATGCGCGCGCCCGCTTCTTCGAAGCCCTGCGCGGCGTGGACGAGCCCGAGGCCAAGCGCAAGATCATCGGCCGGCTGTTCATCGAGGTGTTCGAGGAAGAGGCGCGCAAGCTCGAAGGCGTGCGCTGGCTCGCGCAGGGCACGATCTATCCGGACGTGATCGAGTCGGCGGCGAGCAAGACCGGCAAGGCGCACGTGATCAAGTCGCACCACAACGTCGGCGGCCTGCCCGAGCGCATGCAGTTCCGGCTCGTCGAACCGCTGCGCGAGCTGTTCAAGGACGAGGTACGCCGGATCGGCGTGGAGCTCGGCCTGCCGCGCGAGATGGTCTATCGCCACCCGTTCCCGGGGCCCGGCCTAGGCGTGCGCGTCCTGGGCGAAGTCCGCCCGGAATACGTTGAACTGCTGCAGCGCGCCGACCACATCTTCATCGAGGAACTACGCCGGCACGGGCTCTACGATCAGGTGAGCCAGGCCTTCGCGGTATTCCTGCCGGTCAAGTCGGTCGGCGTGGTCGGTGACGCCCGTGCCTACGAATGGGTCATCGCCCTGCGTGCCGTCGAGACGGTCGACTTCATGACCGCGCACTGGGCACGCCTGCCGTATGACTTCCTGGAGCATGTATCTCGCCGTATCATCAATGAGATACGTGGTATATCTCGTGTAGTTTATGATATCAGCGGCAAGCCACCGGCGACGATCGAGTGGGAGTGAGGCGTGATCCTGCCGATGATCACGGATGAGGAAGAGCCCACCGGTTTCGTCTGGATGAGGCGGGCGCTCGAACTCGCCCGCCACGCGGAGGCAGCGGATGGGGAAGTGCCGGTCGGGGCGGTCATCGTAAAGGACAGGGAAGTGATCGGCGAGGGCTGGAACCGCAGCATCACCCTGAATGATCCGACCGCACATGCCGAGATCATCGCCCTGCGTGCGGCAGGCCAGCGACTTGGTAATTACCGCATGCCTGGCACGACGCTATACGTCACGCTGGAACCCTGCGCGATGTGCGCGATGGCATTGGTGCACGCGCGCATCGATCGCGTCGTCTACGCCGCGGCCGATCCGAAGACCGGTGCCGCCGGCAGTGTGTTCGACACCCTCGTCTCGGACCGTCACAACCATCGCATCGCCGTGACGGCGGGCGTCTGCGCCGAGGAATCAGGCGACCTGCTGCGTGCGTTCTTCCGCCGTCGTCGCGGAGCTGGCTGATTCCGGACACATCGCTCTGCGAGTATTCCAGCGGCAAGGAATTTCTTCCCGCGCCTGAAGCCCTTGCCCATCGGGCCGAGGCACGATTCATCTCGCGGCGCGCATGGTGCATGCGCTGCGCCGAACCGGGCTGGGCAATGGGTCTGATACCAGGCTGGGGATGGCATTGGGGTTCTCTCGAAGAGATGCCTTTACGGCCGCATGAACTCGGCATCGCATTCATCGATACCGTCGGGACCGAAACGGACTGACGCGGCAACCAAGCGCATCCGAGCTTGGAGAAAAGGCGCTTGGCCCTAGTCACGAGGAGCCTGCGGCTGCATGCGATACGGCCGGGTAGAATGCGCCGGAGCTGTCAGGATCCTCGAGTTGGCACCAGCCTTGCTGTCACGGCGTGAAAACGCAAGGGAGAAGAGCCATGCGCCGTATATTGATCCTGGGATGCCTGTCTGCAGTCTGCTTCGTGATGACAGCGGCCTTATCGCCGGCTGCGGCAGCCTCGAAGCGGAATTCCGTACCCGCCATGAAATATCCAGGCGACAAGGCTTTCGTGGAGAAAGCCGCGCAGAGTAACCAGACTGAAATCGAGCTGTCGCAGCTCGCGCTGGAACGAACTAGAGGGTCGGCCGGGAAACGCCCGAAAACGCTCACTTAGCGCCTAAGTCCCTGAAACATAAGGCCGGATCAACCCTCTGTCGCCCCGTCAACTCTCGCATCAGTGGACAGTCGCCTCCCCTCGCGGTTTGCGGTCATGTTTCAGCGTGCGCGCCAGTTGGATCTGCGCTGCTGCCCGTAGTCCATCCACCGGTCGCTCCACATCAACATCGTGATTGCCATGGAGGTTGATATGCGCCATGCGGTACGGCGCCTGGCCTCCTATCATTTCGGGTGAGATTTCCCATCCCTCCTGTGCCAGTTCGGCAATCACCCGCTGCATTTCCTGCGCGTTGTGATACATGATCATGTTGGCGACCAGGTGGTTGTACAAGATCAACTTTTGCTGTTCGTTGCGGACGCTCTGATCGATGATCCCCTTGTTGGCAAAGAAAACCCACTTGATGAAGTTGTTGAACGCTTCGCTCTTGTTGGTCGCGGCGTTGATGGTCACGCGCAGCTGCGGATCTTCAATGTATTTCAGCAGGAAGATCGTTCGATACGCCTTACCGATCTCGTGAAGCGCGTGATAGACGCGGTTCTTCTTGCTGTTGCTATGGAACCGGCGAAGGATCGTCGACGGGCTGATTTTTCCCAGCTTGATGGAAACAACATAGCGCAAGATGTCTGCATAGTGTCGGGCAATCAAATCCCATTCGATCGTTCCATCGAACAGCGAGTTGATGTGCTTGTACTTTTTTCCAGGCGTCGGACGATATAGCTTGAGGTCCTTGAAACGCCGGATCCGCGGCATGAGTTCAGCGCCTAGAAAGGGCGCCAGACCAAAGGCGATGTAGTTCTGTGCATGCGTGTCTCCGTGCAGCATCGTCGGACGCACGTCCGATTCGTTCTCCATCAGATGATCGAGGATGTGATGCCCTTCGTAGGATCCGCAGGCGATGAAGCGCGAGAAGATCGCAATGTAAGTATCGGCGACGACGTAGTACCCAATACCACCGTAGCCGCCGTATCGGATGTGGTACTCGGACATGATCGTGTTTTCGCGCATCGTCCACTTCGTTCCATCGGCGGATGCGGAAACGTTGGAGCCCCAATAGCTGGGAAGTTCAAGTTTGTTGTAGGCGTTGACGACATCCTTGATTGCGGCTCGTAGCGTGTCTTCTGTTACGTACTTGAGGTTCAACCAGGCGATCTGTTTGCGCGAGAGCCCTTTGACGCAGCGCGCTGTGCCCGATGGCCCAAGGTTGCAGCCGTAGCAGAACAGCGTCAGCACGACGCGTCGCACCAGGTCATCGACGCGAGGCTGCGTGCCGGCGACGGGCTTGAAGTGCCGTTGAATTTTGAGCCATTTGGTGGTTTCTACCAGGAGATCGATGATCGTTGTCTGGGCCATGCGTTTAGTGAGCTGCGCATCGACGTCAATGATCGCCTCCGCAAGCGGCTTACGCTTCATTGGGCTCAAAATGATGAGTTTGTCGACAATTCGAGCGTGGTCGTTTTTCGGAAAGCCGCGGTCAACGCGGTCGCCGACTTCGACCATCTGAGCCTTCACTCGACGAATGAACTCGTGTGCGTCCGCCGGCAGGCCCGATGCCTCCTCGTAGGCGGGCAACTCCTTCTTCAACGTTTCAGCGTCGATCATCTGCTCGCGGAAGTCATCGTATTTTTCTCCGCCAGGCACGAAGAGATCGGCGGAATTGAGGTCGTCCTTGATTTGCGTCAGGACGCAAAGCTCGAAATATTTCCGATTCAAGAGCTCCTTGCCACTTCCCACTTCGTCCTCCACCACCACGTGCTTGCGCCAGCGCTGACCCAGCCAGTCGAGATCCCGGGCGATGTCGATCCCCAAGATCGATGGATCGAACACCACCGCTTTCATGTTGCGGCATTTTTGCAGCGCCGCGATCATGTGCTCCATGCTCTTGTCCTCGCTGGCGCTTTGCAGCCGCATGATGTCGAGACAATTGAAGAGGATCGAGCGCTGGGTCGAATAGGGTTTGACCAAGAACGGCAGGTAGTTTTTCCCTGCGTAGGCCAGGTGTTCCACGCACTGGTCGATGAGCGCCTCGGGCTCCTCCTCCAAGGTCGCAGCGATAGCGCGAATTCGCCGTGTGTTGGTGCCTTTGTCGGCATACGCTTCGAGAACGTCTTTGAATTGACTGATGAGCTTTTCGGCACGCTCGTTGTGGTCGAGATGATGGCGCGTGAGGTTTTCCGTGGCGAGGTTTTCCATCGCCTGCATCAACTTGATGAAGACAAGCGCGGCATCGTCGAGCGCTTTGGCAAATTGCGATCGGATGTGCAGCGCGGCAATCGTGTAGCGCTTCTCGGGCCGAAACTGGCGAAATTCGTGAACGTTGTTCTTGTCGGCGATGTTCAGAAAGTAGCGCCGCTTGGATACGGGCAGCGGGACTGCCGGAATCTGGGCGGATAGGTCACGCAGACGAACCAAGTGCTGCAGGTAGCCGCGAACTTCCTTGTTCGTGGGTTGGCGCGCTTCCCGCTTCAACGAACTCCACCCGGAGGGGCCATCGTCCTTCTCCAGAAGCTTGTCGATGGCGGCTCGAAGCTGCGGGGATGTCTGTGACGCCATGGTTCGGTAAAACGCGTTGTGCACCTTCTCACGCGCTGTGGCGGCGATGCGTTCCAATGCGTCCAAGGACGGAAGGTCGTAGTAGTTGCGGATGAGCTCTTCCAACAAGACATTAATGATCTCGTCGAGGTCGCTCTTTATTTCTGCGGCGGTCTCGGCAATGGCCAGCAGCCACTCTTCCGTGGCCTTGGTGTACGGTTTGACGCCGCGCTGCTCCCTGAGGCGCGCAATATGCCGCCGCGAATTGGACGACGCGTCGTACCGCTTGAGAGCGGCTGCCGTCGGCACGCGTTGGGCGCCCACGGATCGCACGATCATTTCCAGAATGTCGCGGGGGACGTCAGCGAGCGGAATGAATCGCGCCAGCAGCTGATGAAGCTTCAAATGGCAGAGTACCGCCAATTGTTCGTCGGCAGTCTGGGCCAAGCGGCGGGCAATGCCCCACTCTTCGGATGTTGCGGTATAGTACCGCTTTACTTGGGCTTCATTGGGCTGGGTAAGGAGAACGGGATAGGCATTTTGGACGTAGTCAGACACGGAGCGTTCCAGTAGACCGGGTTTAGTCCCATCGTCGAGTACCGTCCTTGTCGGTGATGGTTACGTCCAGGAAGCACTCGTGGTTGTCGGCGATGCGATACATGTCGTCCAACACCATTGCCATGGCGTCATCGAGTTCGGCGTTATCGGCGATGTGCAGGAGAAAGTGGTAACCGTTGGCATCCTGCCGCTGGGCACGGTGGCGAGCCAGGCAGGCCTCCTCGATCAAGCGGCGCGCGTTGGTCCGCTTTCGCGCGTTGTTGGAGTAAGACGTCAGAGAAAAGCGCACCTGGATGGCCAGGAGCAATGGCGCGCTGGCGGTGACCGTTGGGGGCGGCAAGGCGGCGGGCGGCTGGGTCGACACGCTGAGCTCAATGCTGGCTTTAGCAAAGTGCTGGCCCACGTCGATATAGCGCAGCGCGGTATTGACGTTTCGCCAGCCCACGTACTCCATGAGGCTTTTGACGTCCCAGCCGTTGGCATTGGCCCAACTGGCGAAACCGCGCCGCAGCGAATGGCCGCTGTAGTGGTCCGCTCGCTCGATGCCAGCGTGTGCAAATGCGCGCCGAAAGACCGGCGCCACGCTACCGACGTTCATCGCGTCCTGACTCAAGGTGCCCCAACGGTCGATGCCGGGAAACAGCGCGCCCTCCTGGCGGCCGGCTGCATCCAGCCAAGCCTGGGTGGCGGCAACGGGACACCAGCGTGAGAGGGCTGGGGTTTTGTAGACGCGGCCACGGTTGTCGCGATCGGTCTTGCTGGTCGGCAAAAAGACATTGAGCCCTTCGCCAGGCAGTATCTCGATGAGTTCGATGCGAAGGCGTACCAATTCGTCGGCACGAAACCCGCGCCAGAATCCCAGCAGGATCAGTGCTCGATCGCGCAAGTGGCGAGAGAACGCAGCGACATCGCGCGCGGCTTTTGCTCTGGCTGCCGCCCCTTCCAGCCAATCACTCACCGCGCCCAGTTCCGTGAGCTGCAGCGGTGCAGCCTTCTTTTCCCGCGCCGGATGCACGGCCTGGATGCCCCGCAGCGCCTGACGAACGATGACCGCACGTGTGGGATCGGCGAACCCATGATCGTTGTGCCAGCGCGCGAGCGCCGCGAGACGTTGCCGCAGAGTGGCGATGGCCAGGCGGTCGGCATACGCTGCGAGGTAGCGCGCAATACCTTCGGCGTGCGAGGGCAAGTGGCCTCCCCAGTCCTCCTCGAAATGCTTGATGGCGGAGGCGTAGCTGAGGCGGGTGTTCTCCCGGGTGGCCGCGGCGAGATAGCGCTCAAGGTCAGACATGGGGACTCCGAACGGAATCAGTATCGACCTATGGCGGCCAACATTTGGCGCCCACAGTACCGCATCGATACACCTCTGCGCGATGGGCTGCGCAAGACCCCATTATCCGCTGCGGCAGCGGATAGTTGGCCAACGATTGCATCGGAGTGTGTGTTCCTCGACGATGCCCCTGGGAGAATTTCCGAGAGGTCGGCGCCATTGCCGGCGGCTTCGGCGCAGGCAGAAGATCATCGTCCGCTGCGCCGCACACAGCGTCGCCCACGCCACCGTGACGACGGTATTCTTGGTGCGGCAGCATCGCGTTGCAGCGGACGTGCGCCACGGATATTGCCGCGGGAGTGGGAGCCGATCCATGCCGTACGACATCGAAGACACGCTCACCCGCTTGGCTGAGGCCGTGATGGAGGTCCTGGCCATCGAGGTTCTGCGCCGTGTCGATCCGGGTGAGCCCTACGTCGTCAGCCAGCTGTTCCTGCGCATGCACGCGCGGTTTCGAGACTGGGACGTGGGTAACGAGTACGACCGCGTTGAAGACATCACGAAGCGGCTCCGGCATTTCAACCCGGCAACCGGCAAGGAATTGGAAGCCGACATCATCCCCGACCTTATCGTCCATCGGATGGGGGTGCGCGACAACTTGTTGGTCGTAGAGGTGAAACGCCACATCAACCACGACACCGAGCGCGACGTGTGGAAACTGCGAGGCATGACGGCACAGCAAGGCGAGTACCGGTATGCCGTCGGTGTGCACCTCATTCTCAACGTCCCAGCGGGTGTCGTTGTAGGCTGCGACGTCTACACCGATGGCGACATTGATGCGGCGTGGTCGGCTTGGCTGCGGGCTCGCTTGCCGGCTTAGGTTCATTCGCCTGGCGCCTACAATGTCATCTTAACGACGAGAATGTTCAGGAAGCCCGCGAAGAAGATGCTCGTTACCAGCGGATTTCCTCGACCAAACGCGCCTCCACTAGCAACTCTTCGGTCAGGAGATGCAGGAGGCCTGCACAACCCAACGCGAGTGTGCCGACCAGAACGGCATTGGATGCCCTCGCAAACACCGTCAACCCCAGCGCCGCACCGACCGCGATCAGGAGTCCCAGGCCGCAGGTCAGCAGGCTGGCGCGGCCGGCCGGCACCTCGCGTGCGCGCAGCGACAACGCCGCCAGCACGGCCATCAGCACGCCTTCCAGGTGAGCAAAAGCGAGGCATCGGCCGCTGCGGTAGCCTTCAACGCCGCGACATCAACTGTGTCGGTGCGATCACGCCCCCGAACCCGACCGCACCTGCCAGCCACGGGGCATCCGGCGGGTGAGCTCGGCATCATGCGGCTCAGTGCGGCGCGCAGGGATGAGCGTGTAGACCGACATGCCGAGACCAGAGCCGGAGCAAAGCAGGCTCGCCCGAAGCAGCAGCGATACCTGGCTCAGCAGGAGCTTGGCGAACGGCGTACCGGCACCAGAGAAACCTTCGGCCAGCAGGGCGGATCGGACCCAGGTGTGCAGCCACGCTGGCTTTTGCCATGACGAATTCCGTACCCATGATGCAAGGGATGGATTGATTGGATACCCAAGGAGGGTATAGCGTAGCCGCATGCACAAGACCCATGGAAACCATTCCGACATCGTCAAGCGCTTACGCCGAGCTGTAGGTCAGCTCAACTCCATTATCGACATGATCGATGATGGCAGGCACTGCGAGGACGTGGCCATGCAGTTGCAAGCGGTCGAGAAAGCGATCGTGCAGGCCAAAAAGACGTTCATCCACGATCACATCGACCATTGCCTGGAAGACACCGACACGACGCCAAAGTCGATCCGGATGTTCAAGGCCATCTCGAAATACCTCTGACCTCCGACCCACCCATACCCTGCCGGTTCCGCACCGACTACCCGTTCTGCCGCGCTTGATCGTATGGCGTTGCTGGCGCTGTCAGCGGTGTTGGTCGGCGTCTCTGGCGAAGTGCTGGCGCATCGCCTTCTCTTCCACTTCGTGCACGCCGGAAAGGCTGCGTGATCGCCGCGCCGAGCGGCGTGACCCAGGATGTGGGAAGGCCGCTCGCCATACCCACGTGGCCAACACCACGGGGCCGAGCAAGGTTCCTGCGGCGAGGAGGCCTGGTAACGAGAGGGCCCGGCTCACGGGCAGCCCGAAGTAAAGAAGTGGCGCCCCCCACACGCACGCGGCCACGATAACGTAAATCCCGCATTCCACATAGAACCGGGTTCGCGCACGGCGCCATACCTCGACATGCTGCCACGCATCCCGGGACGACGGATCGGTGGACCTCAACGTCATGGTCTGGCCTCGACCATGAACGGTAGGCCCTGATGACCGGCCAGGCGGTGTCGCCGTGCCGGCTCGCGATAGCCCAAGGCGCGCTCGCGCTTCTGCATCGCTGCGGCGCGAGCGTGTCGCGGCGGCCAGCGGCACGTGTCATACGCCCATGCCTGGATCGCTGCGACCTTGGCGCCGCGTGCACCCACCCACTCACGCGCGTGCCCGGCAGGCACGCGATCTTCGATCGCCATGAGCTCCTCCTGATCCCAACGAACAGGCGCAAAAAGCGCCGCCGCGTCGCTGCGGGCACAAGATCAGGCGATAGGGGGACGAAGCTCGGTCGCGCAGGGATAACGGAGCTTCAACGGCTGCACCGTCGCGGGCGCATCGTCGAGGGGAACAGCGGGCCGCAGGGCCAGGCCGGGAACGGGCAGCGCCGAGGCGTGTGCACAGCCGCAGTGGCAGCCCACGGCGCCGGCATGCCAGCAAGCGCCGTCATCGCCAGTGTCCCACGGCGATGGTGCCGCGTCGGTGGACGCGCTAGCGGGAGGCGTAACGGTGTTCGCGGTGACCCAGCCATCGGTGACGCAGGCCGACGCGAGCATGGCCTTGATCAGCAGGACGCCGGCGAACACCCACACCCTCGCCGCCAGATGGCGGCGAAGGC
>Ga0116193_1001966_pt1 | contig 16225 bp, 12 predicted proteins | sample AD_UKC115_MetaG_FD_89892 | JGI IMG/M metagenome (GOLD analysis project Ga0116193, IMG submission 89892) | Active sludge microbial communities of municipal wastewater-treating anaerobic digesters from Hong Kong - AD_UKC115_MetaG | ecosystem: Engineered > Bioreactor > Anaerobic > Digestate... | reverse complement strand
TCCGGTTTCAGCTGGTCGCCGTGAACAATCAGGGCCAGGTCTTTGGTCATCTTCCCGGCCTCGACGGTTTCCACACACACCTGCTCCAGCGTTTCGGCAAAATGCACCAGCTCGGGCGTGTGGTCCAGCTTGCCCCGGAAAGCGAGTCCGCGTGTCCAGGCATAAATCGAGGCGATGGGATTGGTCGAGGTAGGTTTTCCCTGCTGGTGCTGCCGGTAGTGACGGGTCACCGTTCCATGGGCAGCTTCGGCCTCCAGGGTTTTGCCGTCGGGGGTCACCAGCACCGAAGTCATCAGCCCCAGCGAGCCAAATCCCTGCGCCACGGTGTCGCTCTGCACATCGCCATCGTAATTTTTGCATGCCCACACAAAACCGCCGTCCCATTTGAGCGCGGCAGCCACCATGTCGTCAATCAGGCGGTGTTCGTAGGTGATGCCGGCAGCGGCAAACTGCTCCCTGAATTCGGTTTCAAACACCTCCTGAAAAATGTCTTTAAACCTCCCATCGTATTTTTTCAGAATGGTATTTTTGGTCGAGAGGTAGAGCGGCCAGCCTTTTACCAGCGCCTGGTTCATACACGAGCGGGCAAATCCGCGGATCGACGCATCGGTGTTGTACATGGCCAGCGCCACGCCGTCGCCTTCAAAATCGTAAACCTCGCGGGTAACCGGTGCGCTGCCATCGGCAGGGGTAAACGTGATGGTGAGCTTTCCTTTTCCCCGGGTGACAAAATCGGTGGCGCGGTACTGGTCGCCGAAAGCGTGACGCCCGATGCAGATGGGCTTGTTCCATCCCGGCACCAGCCGCGGCACATTACGGATGAGGATCGGTTCGCGGAATACGGTCCCGTCGAGGATGTTGCGGATGGTGCCGTTGGGCGACTTCCACATCTTCTTCAGCCCGAACTCCCGGACACGCGCCTCATCGGGTGTGATGGTGGCACATTTGACGCCAACGCCGTATTTCAGGATGGCCTGCGCAGCATCCACCGTCACCTGATCGTCGGTGGCGTCGCGGTGCCCGATGCCCAAATCATAATATTTCAGGTCGATATCCAGGTAAGGCAGGATCAGTTTCTCTTTGATAAACTGCCAGATGACCCGGGTCATCTCATCGCCGTCCAACTCGACGACCGGGTTGAGTACTTTTATTTTCTGCATAGACTTGCGGATTATTTTTCTTGCTGACTGATCAGGTTCAGGGCCGAGCCGGCTTTAAACCACCCGATTTGCTGCTGGTTGTAAGAGTGGTTCAGCGTGAGGAGGTTTTTACTTCCATCGGCATGCACCACTTCGAGATGAAGTGGTTTTCCGGGTTCGAAGCCGGTCAGATCGGTGAAGTTGAGCAGATCATCTTCGCGGATCAGGTCGTAATCGGCTTCCCGGGCAAAAGTGAGCGCCAACATTCCCTGCTTTTTCAGATTGGTTTCGTGAATACGAGCAAAAGATTTGACGATGACGGCCGCAACGCCCAGATGACGGGGTTCCATTGCCGCATGTTCGCGGGAGGAGCCTTCGCCGTAGTTGTGGTCGCCCACCACCACGGTGGGGATGCCGGCGGCTTTGTAGGCCCGCTGTACGGCCGGCACTTCGCCGTATTCGCCGGTAAGCAGGTTCTTCACCTTGTTGGTCTCCTGGTTGAAGGCATTCACTGCCCCGATCAGCAGGTTGTTCGAAATATTGTCGAGATGGCCGCGGTAACGCAGCCACGGTCCCGCCATCGAAATGTGGTCGGTGGTACATTTTCCGGAAGCTTTGATGAGCAGCCGGGCGCCGGTAATATTCTTTCCGTCCCAGGGGCGGAACGGTGAAAGCAGCTGTAAGCGGTTCGATTTCGGATCGACCACCACCTCTACCGAAGCTCCGTCGTCGGCAGGCGCCTGGTAGCCGGCATCTTCCACGGCAAAACCTTTGGGGGGCAGCTCGAAGCCGCTGGGCGGATCAAGTTTTACCGCCTCGCCGTTTTCGTTCACCAGCGTGTCGGTGAGCGGATTGAATTCGAGCGTTCCGGCGATGGCCAGGGCGGTAACCAGCTCGGGCGAGGTGACAAATGCGTGGGTATTGGGATTGCCGTCGGCGCGCTTCGAGAAGTTGCGGTTAAAAGAGTGCACAATGGTGTTCTTCTCCTGTTTTTCGGCGCCCGGCCTCGACCACTGTCCGATGCAGGGGCCGCAGGCGTTGGCAAACACTTTTCCGCCGATATTTTCAAAAATGTCGATAAACCCGTCGCGTTCGATGGTAAAGCGTACCTGCTCGGAGCCGGGCGTGACGGTGAACTCCGATTTGGCTTTCAACCCTTTGAGCAATGCCTGCCGGGCGACCGAGGCGGCGCGGCTGATATCTTCATACGATGAGTTGGTGCAACTGCCGATGAGCCCCACCGAAATGTTGAGCGGCCAGCCGTTTTTGCGGGCCTCTTCCCCGATCTTCGAAATGGGGGTGGCGCGGTCGGGGGTAAATGGACCGTTGATGTGGGGTTCCAGCTCCGAGAGGTTGATCTCGATCAGCTGGTCAAAATATTTCTCCGGATTTTCATACACTTCGGGGTCGGCGGTCAGTTCCTGTTTGACGGGCCGGGCTGCCGCAACCACTTCCGAGCGGCCGGTGGCTTTCAGGTAACGCTCCATACTCTCGTCGTAGGCAAACAGCGAGGTGGTTGCCCCCACCTCGGCTCCCATGTTACAGATGGTGCCTTTGCCGGTTGCCGAGAGCGAACGGGCGCCTTCGCCAAAATATTCGATGATGGCGCCGGTGCCGCCTTTGACGGTAAGAATGCCGGCCACTTTCAGGATAATATCTTTGGGCGCGCTCCAACCGCTGAGTTTGCCGGTCAGTTTCACGCCAATCAGTTTGGGCATTTTCAGCTCCCAGGGCATTCCGGCCATCACATCGACGGCGTCGGCCCCTCCCACCCCGATGGCGACCATTCCGAGGCCGCCGGCATTGGGCGTGTGCGAGTCGGTTCCGATCATCATTCCGCCGGGGAAGGCATAATTTTCAAGGATCACCTGGTGGATGATCCCGGCCCCCGGTTTCCAGAAACCGATGCCATATTTGTTGGAAACCGATTCGAGAAAACCAAACACTTCGCGGTTGCTGTCGAGCGCCACGCCCAGGTCGGCTTTGCCGTTCACATGGGCCAGGATAAGGTGGTCGCAATGCACGGTAGAGGGGACTGCTGTTTTCTTTTTCCCGGCATTCATAAACTGAAGCAACGCCATCTGGGCGGTTGCGTCCTGCATGGCTACCCGGTCGGGGGCAAAATCAACATACGATTTTCCCCGTTCATACGGTTTGAGCTCTGCAAAATCGAAAAGGTGGGCGTAGAGGATTTTTTCCGCATAGGTCATCGGGCGGTTGAGCATTTTCCTTGCCTGCTGCACCCGTTGCGGTAATTCGGCATATACTTTCCGGATAAGGTTCAAATCAAACATGATCTTCAGTTTTTATAAAATGTAATTGGTTTTTCAGCCTCTTCATTAACAGTAGAACAAGGGCAAAAGTTGCAGGGCTGCTTCGTATTTTTCCTTAACCTACTATAAAACATACCCATGTTGCCGGTCAACTCCGTTTGGCCGGATAATTTCCCGGCGGGAATAAAAAAAGCCGCTCTTTGCAGAGCGGCCCTTTCACACTGATTTCAAACAATTATATCAAACTTCAATTGTCAGAATTGTATCAACCGCATCTTGTTTATTTTGCGGAATATGGAGCAACAGGCCGTACTCGGTCTCCCGGTACCTGACCTTTTCTCCCCCGTCGAAGTAAACGGCCGATTTAATTTTGGAAGGTAGTGCCGGGATCAGCAGATTTTCCCCTTTCAGATTCAGCAGGTGGATGTAAATTTTGTTGCCTTTGCGGGTAGTCACGCCCCAGTCGGCCGGTTCAACCGGTCCTTGACGGGTTCCGTAAACCGTTTCGCCATATTTCTCCAGCCACTTTCCCATCTCTTTCAGGGTCGCCACATTTTCGGGCTGAATTTTTCCGTTGGGCATCGGGCCGGTATTGAGCAAAAAGTTGGCGCCATAGCCGGAGGCTTTTACCAGGTACTGAATGAGCTGGCGGGGAGTTTTATAGTTTTTATCGCGGATATTAAATCCCCACGATCCGTTCATGGTTTCGCAGGTTTCGAGGGGCAGCGCGCCAACCTTCGATTCGCTGCTGAAGCCGGTGGTGTTTTGGCCGGGCAGGTCTTTTTCAAACATCTGGAAATCTTCGCCGGGTTTGGTCGCCTGGTGATGGTTGTTTCCCACGAGGGCCGCCGGCTGCAACCGGTGGATCAGGCTGTAGGTTTTACCGAGCCGCCAGTCGGCATCTTTCCGGTCCCACCAGCCATCGAACCAGATGCCGGCAATATCGCCGTAGTTGGTAAGCAGTTCGGTCAGCTGCGCATCCATGTAGTCGAGATAGGCATACCAGTCTCCTTTGTCGGGACGTCCGGAGGCGCCGCCGGTTCCGCCACGCGGATAGTAATTGTCCTGGTACCAGTCGAGGTGCGAGTGGTAGAAAAAGAGCCGGATTCCCGCTTTGTGGCACTCGTCGGCCAGCTGTTTCAGCACATCTTTTCCGTAAGGCGTACGTTGAACAATGTTCCAGTCGGTCAGTTTGGTATCCCACATGCAAAAGCCGTCGTGGTGTTTGCTGGTGATGGTGATGTACTTCATGCCGGCCTCTTTGGCCATTTTAACCCACTCGGCCGCATCAAAACTGACCGGATTAAAAAAGGCCGGAAGTTTTTCGTAGGTCTTTTTATCAAATTGCTGCTGGTGCATCACCCACTCCCCGTCGCCTAACACGGAATAAACGCCCCAGTGGATGAAGAGGCCAAATTTGGCATCCTGAAACCACTCCCGGGCTTTCAGGTTTTCGGGTGAGGGCTGGTAGTTTTCCTGTCCGTGCAGCACAAAAGTCAGGGACAGCAGGATGGCAAGGATGGTAGTTTGTTTCATGTTGCGTTTTTTTTCATTCGTATAAATTTTCAATCTTGTTTCTATAATTCTCGTAATCAGTGAATTATTTCAAACCAGTTTAGCAACGAAATGGAATTCGCATGAAAATATTTTCATTACTATTTTGTGTTTAGAATAATCATTCTCATTTCAGACAGGAAAAATACAAATAGCCGGTCAGATCCCCAACATGTTTCCGGGCAAGGACAGCATCAGCACAGGAGCAGCCACTCCCCGGAAAACCCAGCCGGCATTGTTTTCTTTTCTTGTGCCTGGTCGAAGACAAAATCCTTTTTCTGCAACTCCTCCCGTCGCCGGGCAAACCGAAAAATCCCGAGTTAAGGCTTGAGCCAGTTACTTTGAGGTTTCACTATCAGACGGGCATTATTGTAAGCCATTTTTAATGTCAGGCAGGTCCGTGCAGTATACGTGCGATCATTCAATTTATGAACGACCAGCGCCAAGTCAGGGTTTGGAGAACCGGAAGTCAGACACAATGGCAAAAGCAATTGAATCTTTCCATCATAATATTGCGGCACTGCAATCTTATAGTTTGTCCTCACCTTTTTCCTGACTTCTTCAATAGCGCCGACCAATTGCCGCCGCAGTTCAGCATCGTCTGCCTTTTGAAGGTGTGCCGGAAACCTTGAAATATTATCACCAATAATATGATCGATATCTGGTATCAGCTCACATTTGGGGTTAAAAATCAGTAACTCCGGTTTATCAAAAAAATCGGCTATTTCAGGAATATTGTGAGAAAAATTCCGAAGAATCAGGTTGTGACTCTTTTTTAGAAATGCCTTAAAACAAAAAGGAGTATTGAAGTTGGGCCGGGGATTTTTATACGCTTCAAAAAAGGCAAATATATCTTCCAGATTTTCTGTTACCAAACCGGTATTAAAACAGGCAAATTGATTATCGGAAGTAAAGCTCACTTTTTTCTCCTGCATCAGCTTCCTGAAGGTAAATTCAAGATAGTTTTTTAATATGGTATTATTTTTCGAAGTTGAATCTGAAAAATCCCACTCCTCTTTATCGGCAAGATTCTCCGCCAGATAACTTATACTTTTGTCATAACTGGGAAAAAAGGCGAACCTGAAAAGCTCCGAGTTAAAACTTGTTTTGATCATATTTCATATTTCAAGGGTTAAAACAATAAGAGCTGTCAACTAAATCCGGACAGCTCTTTTTATGTTTGTTCTTCTTTATCTGTTTTTGCAGTTAGATCTGCAACCATCTTTATATCAAATCACTGGAAACAAAAATACAATTTTTCTCCAATAAATTCTTTCATCAGGAATCAAAATTTGCTTTTGTTCTTTCTTTTTCAAACGGTTTTATCCCAAGAGGATCATCTGTGAGCATGTTTAAAACTTTACCCGCTGAATATCCGGAAGTTGCTCCTGGTTGTTGGTTGTTTTCCTAAAACTAATTAACTGCTGATTCCCAGACAGATAAAACAACAACGTCTTTTTTTGTTTATAAAAATATTTTAAAACCATAAACAAAAGACAAAACAGTCTGTTTTATTACACGCCATTAAACAGGAAAGATGAAATGAACCGCGGGGAAGATATTCAGGCAGGCGAAAACGCCCGACACGACCAGGAAATTTTCTATCCGGCCGATTTCAAAAAAAACTCTGCCAGGGCATTGGGTCAATAAACAATTTTAAAAAGCACAGAGATGAAGGAAGAGGTAATTTTCAAAAGCCTGAACGGAAACGGGAAAGTTAACGGCAGGCGCCACCCGGAAGCCGGAGAATCCGGCGAATTTGACGCAATGGGCGACCACCACATCGCTACTTCGATCGAAACACCCCTGCGAAAAGATGCTTTCGAGCTGACCGACAACCAGAAGATGGAGATCATCAGTGAAAAGTTCCGCGAAATACTGGAAACACTCGGACTCGACCTTACCGACGACAGCTTACGCGGCACTCCCCACCGGGTAGCCAAAATGTTTGTCCGGGAGATTTTTTACGGCCTCAATCCGGAAAACAAACCCCACATTTCGGTCTTTGAAAACAAATTCAGATACAACGAAATGCTGGTGGAGAAAGATATTACGGTTCAGTCGTTTTGCGAACACCATTTCCTGCCGATCATCGGGAAGGCGCACGTAGCCTACATCTCGAGCGGACAGGTGATTGGCCTGTCGAAAATCAACCGCATTGTGGACTATTTTGCGCGGCGCCCGCAGGTGCAGGAGCGACTGACGGTCCAGATTGCCGGCGAGCTGAAAAAAGTGCTCAAAACCGAAGATGTTGCCGTGCTGATCGACGCCAAACACCTCTGTGTTTCGTGCCGGGGCATCCAGGACGACACCAGCAGCACGGTTACCGCCGAATATTCCGGAAAGTTTATCGATCGCGCCACACGCGAAGAATTTCTGAAATACGTTAACCTGTAGGTGGGCAGCTTATTGGCTGACCTGAACCTGCGCCATCGCTTCCGCCGCGGTTTCCACAGGCAATTGGCAAATGCCTTCGCGACAAGTATAAATAAGAGTTTTCCCTTTTACCAGCCGGTTTTCGAGTAACGGAAGCCGGCTTTTGTTTTGGGCGGGGGCCCACAACAGCTGCGGCAAATAGCTGCGCTGCATGCCGGCCACAAGCTTCAACGCGTTTTCGCCGCAAACAGCCACTTCAAAAAACGGCTCTGTCAGGTTAAGCATCACACTTCCCCAGTTGGCATACGCTGTCGGATAGGCAGCAAACAAGTGCCCGGCAGCCTGCAACATCCGGTGGACTTTCTGCAAATATCCGGGTTTACCAAACAGCAGATAGAGCCGGAAAAGATTTTGCGCCATCACCGAATTGGAGGCTGGCAACACATTGTCGTCAAGTTGAAAATGGTTGGTGATTACCGTGTTGTTTCCTTTTTCTGAAAAATAGAAAAGGGCGGCTTCCTCTTCCCAGAATTTTTTAATGGCATTTTCAGTCAGGTGCAAAGCCCGAAACGCCCACTCCTCCTCTCCGGTAACTTCAAACAGCGCCAGGAAAGCCCGGGCTGTCAGCGCATAATCTTCCAGAAAACCGGTCACGGAAGCCTTTCCCGCTTTCCAGGTGTGAAAAATGGTTCCATCGGAAGCGATCACCTGTTGGTGAAGAAAGAGGGCGTTGCGGATGGCCAGTTCGCGAAAACGGGGTTCTCCTATTGCCCGGAACGCCTCGCAAAGACCACTTATAACCAGGGCATTCCACGAAGTGAGGATTTTATCATCGAGCGCCGGACGAACCCGCAGCGATCGCCGGGCCTGCAACAACGATTTCCAGCGGGCGATCTTCGCGGCCAGTACCGGCAGCGGCAGGTTGTGTTTTTGCGCAAAAGCCTCATCCGGTTCCGACCGCATCAGAATGTAATTTCCCGCTTCCCAACACCCGGTTTCGTTCACATTAAAACAATCGCCAAACAGCTCAAAATCACCGCCCAGCGTTTCGGCAAGCTCCTCTTTTTGCCAGACATAAAAGCGCCCCTCTTCCCCTTCGCTGTCGGCATCGAGCGACGAAAAAAAGGCGCCCGACGGGTGCAACATTTCACGTTCCAGAAAACCGACCGTCTCCTCCACCACCGAACGAAAAAGTGCGGAATGCCACACCTGGCACGCCTGCGCATACACACTGAGCAGCTGTGCGTTGTCGTAAAGCATTTTTTCAAAATGGGGAACTTTCCAGTATTCATCGACCGAATAGCGGGCAAACCCGCCGCCGGCCTGGTCGTATATCCCGCCCATCGCCATCTTTTCGAGCGTCAGCTTCACCTGTCCGGAGATTTGCGCATCGTTGCGCAGCACGCCATAATGAAGCAAAAACTGCAGACTAACCGGCATCGGGAATTTGGGATGCCCCTTCCGGCCGCCATGCCGGGTATCGAACGACAGTTTCCAGTCCTCCACTGCCCGGTCGATCAGCGCCGGGTTAACCGGGAGATGCGGCGTGGGATTTACCGGCAGCGAAGCCTGGCGGATGCCGTGGGCCAGGTTTTCGGCATGCCGCAGCACCTGGGCAGAATTGGCGCTGAAAATCCGGTTAACTTCCAGCAGCACCTCAATCCAGCTCTCCTTCGGGAAGTAGGTTCCTCCCCACACCGGCCGCCCGTCGGGAAGGGCAATGCAGTTGAGCGGCCATCCGCCCTGCACGCCGGTCAGTTGCACGGCCGTCATAAAAAAGTGGTCCACATCAGGACGCTCTTCCCGGTCGACCTTCACACAGACATACCATTCGTTCATCACCACGGCCACCTGTTCATCCTCAAAACATTCGCGCTCCATCACGTGGCACCAGTGACAGGCGGCATATCCGATGCTGACCAGCAACAGTTTGTTCTGCCGCCGGGCTGCTTCAAGTGCAACATCGCCCCACGGCAGCCAGTTCACCGGATTGTGGGCGTGCTGCAGCAGGTAAGGCGACGATTCACGGATCAGCGCATTGGCAGCTCTCTCTTTTTTCATACCCGGAATTTCAAGATGATGTTTTGTGACAGGTAACCTGTCCGATCTTTCAAACAAGCGGGCTGCCCTTTTGTTTTTTGCAGAAAAGTCAGAAAAACAGTTATACCGGGACTTCAAAAAGAAAGAGACCGCAGGCTGCAGTCTCTCTGACAGATCTATCCTCTTAAAACATTTTCTCTCCGTATAACCCAGCCGCCCGGATGAAAACAGCGGCAGAAACGCTTTCGTTTCGCGTGCAGCTGATCGCGGATGACGGCCGTATGGTTGCGGGAGCCGGACTATTCCAAAACCAACCGGCAACTTAATTTTTACAACTCCTTTTCAAAAATGCGGAAACGTTTGTAAACCCTGCCGCCCATCCGTTCCATTTCGGCCCTCACTTTGGTGTTGCTTTCCAGTTCGAGGTGCGAATCGAGCGTAGTTTTGCCGGTCAGCCGTGCCGACTCGATCATGCGGGTTCCCATCAGCACATCGATTCCCCGCCCCTGGTAGTCGGGCCGGATGGCGCCCAGCAGCAGGTTGAGCTGTTTGCTGTGGCGGGCAGCCCGCAACAGGTGCAAAAACCCAAAGGGGAGCAGCCTGCCTTTGGCCTGCCGGATGCCGCTGCTGATGTCCGACATCCCGATGATGAACGCCACCACCTCGTGACTGCCGTTCACCACAATCTTGATATAACGCGGATCAATCAGGTACAGATAGCGGTTGGCCATCTCGTCCATCTCTTTTTCGGTGTAAGGAATAAAGCCGTAGATGCCCGAAAAGGTTTCGTTAACCAGGTTGAGGACCGGGTAGATGTAGGGTTTCACCTTCCGGCGTGAGGTAAATTCGAGAACCTGCAGGTCGGTTTCGCGGGCCAGGTAACGCTGGTTGATCTTCTGGTAAATGGGCGGAAGCACTTCGGGTACCGGAATCTGGTAAACCACCAGGTCGACCTTTTTGCGGAAACCGTACTGTTCGGTCAGCTCCACCAAAAAGGGGAAATTGCAGTTGGAAGCCAGCACCACCGGCTGTTCATATCCTTCGATGAGCAGTCCCTGCGGGTCTTTATCCGAAAACCCCAGCGGCCCCACCAGGTGGGTCATTCCTTTTTCGCGCGCCCAGTTTTCCACGGCTCCCAGCAGCGCACCGTACACTTCCGGGTCGTTACCGGTTTCGAGCCAGGCAAAACGGGCATGCGGCTCGTTGTGCCGCTCGTTGTAGGTGCGGTGAATGATCCCCATCACCCGCCCCACTGCTTCCCTGCCTTGGAAAGCCAGCAGGAGTACGGTGTCGCAAAAGGCAAACGACCGGTTCTTTTTCGGGTTGAAATATTCCCAATCGTCCATATAAATCGGAGGAACCCAGTTGGCATGATCCCGGTGAATCCGGGCAGGGAGGTAGATAAATTTCCGCAGATCAGCTTTGGTCGAAACAACCTTGATTACCGTTTTCATAAGTTTATCAAAATATCACCGAAAGATAGTGATAGAATCGACATAAAACGCGTTTGGGCAGGCTGCATTCAACAATCATTTTCCGCCGGCCGACAGTGGCCGGACGCCGCTTCAGGCGCCCGTTTCCGCAGAAAAAAATTGCCCGTAACCTTTCGGCTGCGGGCAACTTATAAAGTTATGACCAATACTCCTGCTATCAGAGTTTGTAATATTGTTCCCAACCTTTGCGCGGCGGAAGCCCCACCAGCATTTCGTTGGCCATTTTGTTGTTGGTGATCTGCTTGGTTTTCCGGTTAAATTCCAGCTTGGTGTTGAGCCGCTGGGCCATCACGCCCAAGGTAAACACCTGGCTGAGCGGGCCGGCCACCTCAAACGACGAGCGGCATTTTTCGAGCCCTTTACAAGCCTGCAGGAAATTTCCAAAGTGGTTCGACGGGCTTTTCGGAACTTCGGGAAGTTTCGTCGCCATCTCTTTTGCTTTTTCTTCCGGAATAATCGACAGGGTGCTGCCGTGCGAGCCGCCTTTGAAAGTCAGCTCTTTGCTGTAGATGATCTTGCCGGGGTTGAGTTTGGCCGGCTGAATTTTACCGGTGCTGGTCGGCGGGATATTCGGGTCGAGTTCGGAAACGCCGTAACCTTCGGGCACCTGCGGAATGTTGTTCACACCGTCGTACCAGGTAATTTCGACCGGCGGCATCTTTCCGCGTTTCGGAAATTTAAACGACAGCGTGGAGGATTGCGGGAAGAAGAAGGGGTTGTGCCCTTCCAGTTTGACGGGGCTCACTTCGTAAGGCAATCCCAGGTTGAGGAATTCGTGGGCGGTGTCGATGATGTGAGCGCCCCAGTCGCCCAGTGCGCCCAGCCCGAAGTCGTACCAGCAGCGCCACTGTCCGTTGATAAAGTCTTTGTGGTAATCGTGGTGGTGCACCACGCCCAGCCAGGTGTCCCAGTCAAGCGTTCCGGGAACGGGCTGCCCGTCGGGGAAGCGGGTGATGCCGGTATCCCATCCGTGCCAGCGGCGTGCCGAGTTCATGTGGGCGGTGATGGCCGTCACATCCTTAATAATGCCGGCTTCCACCCAGGCTTTAAACTGGAAGTAGTTGGCATCCGAGTGGCCCTGGTTCCCCATCTGCGCGGCTACCTTATACTTTTTCTCGGCTTTCATCATCAGCTCGATCTCGTTAAAGGTGCGGGCCATCGGTTTTTCCACATAGACGTGTTTGCCCAGGCTCATGGCCAGCATCGTGATCGGGAAATGCGAATGGTCGGGGACTCCAACCGAAACGGCATCGATCTGGCTGCCCATTTTGTCGAACATCTCCCTGAAATCCTGAAAACGCGGAACATCGGGAAATTTCTCCAGAATTTTCAGGGTGTGCGGTGCGCCCATGTCGGTATCGCACAGGGCGACAATGTTGGCCAGACCGGTATTGTACAGGGCGTTGATGATTTCGGCGCCACGGTTACCGATACCGCAGCAGGCCAGGTTCACCCGTTCGTTGGCGCTGGCCAGCGAGGTGGCGGGAAGCGTAATTCCCGATGCGACTTTGGTGAGGATGGTGGGAGCTACCGTAACAGCGGACAGCGCCAGCGCCTGTTTCAAAAACAGCCGGCGTGGTGATTCTTTCGGACTCATAGGTTTTTTATTTGACAATTAGTTGATTAATACTCTGATGCCGGCTTCCGGACACAACAGGCAACGCCTCCTGCCCCCGGCCGGACCGGACCGGCAAGTTAATAAATGTTCAGAAAGTTTCGGAAAAACCCAACCGGCAAAATCGGCAGTATCCACCTGTTTGGGCAAAAAACGTTCTTTCGGGGGCTTTTTCCCGTGTCTGAAAAATGAAAAATAACAGAATCTGTAGCAGTAAAAAGTGCAGCATCAACAACTTATTCCGTCAAGCCGGATCCGCTTTCCGGTTCTTCGCGGCGGAGGCGGCGAGCAGGTTTTCGCACACCCGGAAACGGGTGATCCGTTCAATCAACGCCAGTGGAATGGGACGGTCGAGCGGAAACTGCACCGAACCTTTCCCCTGTTTGTAGGCCGCAAGTTCTGCTGCAAACTCGCGGTGTCCGGTTGGCGTGGCGTAAAACCCGATATGGTTTTTGAAAGCGGCGAAATAGACCAGCGGCTTTCCGTTCAGCTTAAACGCCGGCATCCCGTAACTGATTCCCTCGGTGGCGCCGGGAGCAGCCCGCCTGACCGCCTCCCGTACCTGCCGGAGCAACTCCCGGGTCGGGGCCGGAAAGTTACGCTGGTATTCTTCAAAATCTTTGTAACTGTTTGGCATACCTTTTTTGTTGTAAGCTCCCCTAAAAGCGATAAAACTACCGGTGTACAACGGCTGGCGATGTAAAAAGTTGCCGGTTGCGGGCGAGTTCCTGTCTGTACCGTGCTAATCTTTCAATTTCATTTTACAATCACTCCCCATCACTAATCTGCTCCCAACCCGGTTTCGTCAGCACCCTGCCCTGAATGGGCGCTGCATGCCATCAAGACGGGTAATTATTGGCAGCCGTTATTCTTTTCATCTGTCGTATCAATCTTCTTCATCAACAAGTAACCAAAAACGTTTAAGCGGCAACTCTGCTTTGAAGTCGTCCGAGAACTTGTCATAATACTTAAAAATATTTTCAAGGATGTCGTCCGCAGTCCAAAGACGGATGAAAAAAAATTCCTCTTTTGCTTCTGAAAGTACTTTTGAATTAAAGCCACTCCATGAAACTAAAAGTCCAAGTTCGGCCTTTACCTTTCTCATTACTCCTTGTAACTCACGAAGAATTTTTACATCAACTTGTGAAATCGTTGATTTTACCTGAACACAAACTCTCGGTTGCTCAAATCCCAAAGTCCCCGAAGCTGCAAGAATGTCAAGACCACCATCTGCTCCTGGAGGAGAAAGTTGTGTCGTGTAACCTTGTGCTTTTAGTATTTGCTCAACAAGTTTTGCAAAGTCATGTCCCTTAAATTTTCTATTTATAACTTTAATAATCCTGTCTTTTGCTATACGTTCAACATCAAAGTCCTCTTCAGCTTCAATATCGACAGCTTCGTTTTTTTCTGGTGTGGTAACTTTTTTACCCTCTGCCAATGCAAGCACTCTTTCAGCCGCTTTCTCTCTTGATACCTGCGAAACTGTCAGCAAAGAACCAAATGAGTATAGCAAATCTTGGTCAAACGAAGCACGTGGAATTGTTTGTATCCATTTTACTTGTCGCCAGTGAACAATGTCTAGTTTCTTTTCATATTTATACTCACCTGTAACTTTACCAATATGTATGACGGGCTGAAACTTTGATGGAAGTGCCACCAGATCACCTATGGCAATTTCGTTTGCGAACCTCCAAATTTGTCCAACAGTGATGCCCGCTTTGATATTACCTTGCTGATAAACTTTCTGATAAGCGTCAAATAAATCGTCCCTTGTTTTAAAGGTTTTTAAGTCCGGAAGGTCGTCCCAACCAATTGTAATTAGTTTCTCGTCAAGGCAAATTTGTTCCTGCTGTCCGTGTCGTCCTGCTCTAACTGTCCAAAGTTTCATTGTCGTATTTTTAGTTGTCTGTTTATAGTTACACTGTTCTCATAATAAACACTAACTGTTAGTGCATGTTGCAGAATGGATTTCCCTGCCTGCCGACAGGCAGGGAAGAACGTTCATGTCCTACAGGGCTGAACGGCGATGCGAGAATCCGCGGCTCGAAAACCACCGACCCCGCTCTGAAATTTACACTTTATTAGCGAGTCGTTATTTTTTCTTTTGCTTTATTTAATTCATTTATTATTGTTTTTGCATACTTTGTTACCTTTTTCGGATAATCGTTTTCTTCCAAATCGGATTCAATAAAATCAACCGAATTGTCAAGTTGCTCGTAAAATTCACTAATTGCGATTTTATTTTTCATTAAATCGAAATTCATCTCATTCAATTGGTCAATTTCAGATTCAATGGTGAATATTATTTCTAAGTCATCATCTTCGTAGGATTCAATATTAAAATCGTCGAAAGCAGTTTCTATCTTTTCCAATTGGGTTTGAAAATTATTCGCAAATATTCTTTTCTCGTCATGACTAAATTCTGGAATACTGTCTAAAAACTCTTGTTCTTTTTTACTTGCTTCAACTAATAGTTCTTTCTGTTCTTTTGATAACTTATTATAAGCCTTTGCAACAGTTTCTGTAAGATTTATCTCTATTGTTAAGGATTGATTTTGGGGGGATGTTGGCTTCGTTTGTTTTTCAATCGGTTCTGAAGTCGGAATTTCAAGATTTAATTCTTTGTCTTCGTCATTACACATTTTAATAAAATCCTTCTCTGTCAATATTTTAATTTGATTTCCTTTTTCAATTAGTTCTTCTGCTTTTCTATGTTTCGAACTTTTCTCATAGCCAGCTAATTTTGTTGAATCTTGAGTGCCAACAACTAATATTGTGGTTTTTTGAGTAACTGAATCTAAAACATTGCACCCAATTTTTGCAGCAATTACTGCAGCTTCTTTTCTTGGTAATGATAAAGCACCAGTAAAAACCAAATTTTCTCCATAAAGAGAGCCTTCAGGATTTCCGTCCTGTTTGATGGAAGCTGAATAGTCAGATTTTGAAGTCTTTTGATTAATTGGTGTTCCAATTCTTTGGAACCAATCCTCAATTGACATTTCTTTAATTAAACAAGCATTTGCAACTACAAGACCTGCAGCAATCGCATCTTGGAGTGCATCGTGGTGTTCAAATCTAATTTTTAAAAAGTCAGCAATGTTTTTAAGTCCGTAACCTTTATAAGCAAATTGCTCCCAGGTTCGTCTTGTTATTTTAGCAGAATCCAGCCATTTTGTTTTTATTGACGGTAGTTGATATTCTTCGCAAACTCTGTTTAATGCGACTCTGTCAAATGGCATGTGATGAACAGTAATTTTATCTTCCAGTCGATTTTTAATTTCCTCGTAGATTATATCAAACGTCGGGGAGTTTTTTACATCAGATTCTTTTATGCCATGAATAGAAATATTAAATGGGTCGAAATATGATTCTGGATTTATTAATGTGCTCCATTTATCAATGACTTTGCCATTTTCAAATTCCGCAATTCCTATTTGACAGATACTGGAATAATCTGCATTTGCGGTTTCAACATCTAATGCTAAATATTTCATGTTGTTTGATTTTTATAATGCTCGCTAACTCGTTTATACATCTACCTTATCCGTTTGTAAACACTTACAAACAGTTATTCCCGGATAAATCTTGGAGAAATAGTCGTGGGCGGGCGGTCGATACGGTTGAATGGACATCATGTTCGTCTGGTTTAGTTTTGGCTCCAAATTACAAAACGGGATTGGATAAAACAACCGTTCCCCGGAGAGAATCCTTCAAAATTTCAGCCGGTTGGAAGGG
>Ga0116193_1001965_pt1 | contig 16227 bp, 4 predicted proteins | sample AD_UKC115_MetaG_FD_89892 | JGI IMG/M metagenome (GOLD analysis project Ga0116193, IMG submission 89892) | Active sludge microbial communities of municipal wastewater-treating anaerobic digesters from Hong Kong - AD_UKC115_MetaG | ecosystem: Engineered > Bioreactor > Anaerobic > Digestate | place... | reverse complement strand
GAGGAATTGCGCCAAGGCTTGGAATCGCTCGAAGCGCGCGCCAGCGAAATGGCGCGCCGCCAGGAAGAAGCCGAAACGCTGCTGCAGCAAAAAACCGAAGAAATGCAGCGCTTGGTGCGCGCGAATGAGGAAATCCAGAAGGAAAGCGAATCGCTGCGCGAAAAGACCGTGCAGTTGGAGCGGCAGTTAAACGAATCACGCTCCAAGTTGCGCGTGCTGGAAGATCTGGAGGCCAGTTATCAGGGCTATCATCAGGGCGTGCGCGAGGTAATGAAAGCCTCTGAACGCGGACATTTGCACGGGCTGGTGGGAGTCGTTGCACAGTTGATCCACTCCCCTGCCCAGTATGAAACTGCGATCGAGGCGGCGCTGGGCGGCAGCGTGCAGGATGTGGTCGCGCGCAAGGCCGAGGATGCGCGCAGCGCCGTGCAATTCCTGAAGCAGACGAATCTCGGGCGCGCAACCTTCCTGCCATTGGACCTGCTCGATGTGCGCCGTCCCAATCAGACGTTCCATGAAGCGCTGCGCAAATCGGGCGTCATGGGCGCGGCGGCCCAGATGGTTCAATACGATTCCTCCATCGAAACCGCCGTCCAGTATCTGCTTGGAACAACCATTATCGTTGAGACGCTGGATCGGGGCATTTCGCTGGAACGCGAGGGCTTGCGCCAGCGCTATGTCTCGCTGGATGGGCAGATTATCTCGCCACAAGGAACCATCGCCGGCGGCAGCGCCAAGGCCTTCAGTTTCCTGACGCGCGAACGCGAAATCCGCGAATTGCGCGAATCGACCGTATCGCTCGGCGCGCAGGTCGAGGCGCTGCATAGAAAGGCCGATGACCTGCGCCAGACGTTGCGCATGGGACAGGAGCGAATCGGCGTGCTGCGCGATGAAATTAATGCCACGCGCATCCAGATTGCCGAATGCGCGCGCGATCGAAACAACCTGACCGCCTCCGTGGCCGAGCGCAGCAAGTCGCTCGAGGAATATGACGGCCATCGGCAGACATGGCTGGATGAGATTCACAACCACAAACAGGTGATCGAAGACAACGAAGAGGTGGCGCGCTCGCTGCAAGACAGCGTGGCGCAGGCCGAGGCCACACTGGCGCACAAGCAGGGCGAAATGGCGCTGCAGGACACGCAGGTGGATGCGCTGGCCGGATCACTGAATGAGATTCGCGTGGAGATGGCCCAGTTGCGCGAGCGTTCCGATCGCTTGCAGTCGCGCTGTCGTCGTCTGGCCGCGCGGCAGTGGCAACTGGTGCATGAGCAGATTCGCCGCAAGCATGAGAACAAAGACCTGATTGCCATGCGCGATCAGCTCAATGCGGAGATCGAAAGCACGCGCAATTCCCTCGGCAGCCAGTTCGATCAGCGCCGCGGCATCGAGCGCGAAGTGGCGCAAGCCGAACAGGACCGGCAGGCATTGAGCGACACGATCCAGCAGCGGCTGCATGCGTTGCATTCGCTGCAAAGCGACCGCAATGCCCTACAAAACGACACGCAGGATGCAGCGGTGGCGAAGAAGGAAGTCGAGGTCCAAATCGACCAACTGCGCCAGACCGCGCTGGAAAAATTTGAGTGCGAGATCGAGCAACTGGACCAGGTGCAGGAGACTGCGCAGGAGCCCGTAAGCGTCGAAAACGAAGGCGATGAGCCAGTGGAGGAATTGCCGCCGGTTGACCTGTCGCAATTGACCACGGAAGAAGCGCTGTACGGGCGGCTCAATGAAATCAATCACAAGCTGAGCGGCATGGGGATGGTCAACCTCGCGGCGCTTGAGGAATACGAAGAGCAGGCCAAGCGACTGGAGTTCCTGCTGACGCAGGAGCGCGACTTGAACGAGGCGCGCAAGCAGCTGACCGAGACCATCGCCGAAATCGATGAGACGACCAAGAAGATGTTCCAGGAGGCCTTCGAGGCCATTCGCAGCAACTTCATCGATATGTTCCGGCGCTTGTTTGGCGGCGGACGCGCCGACCTGGTGCTGACTGAAGTCGAGGGCGGCGATCCGCTGCTCGAAGGCGGCGTGGATATCATCGCGCAACCCCCGGGCAAGAAGTTGCAGAACATCTCGCTGCTCTCCGGCGGCGAAAAGGCGCTGACCGCCGTGGCGCTGCTGTTCGGCATCTTTATTCATCGTCCCAGCCCGTTCTGCGTTCTGGATGAGATTGATGCCCCGCTGGACGACAATAACATTGAGCGCTTCAAGCAGTTATTGCTTGAATTCGCGCAACAGACTCAGTTTATTATCATCACGCACAACAAGCAGACCATGGCGCTTGCTGACAGCATTTACGGCGTGACCATGGAGGAGCCTGGCGTGTCGAAGCTGGTGGCGGTTCGTTTTGACGAAAGCTTGTCGCTGGTGGGCTAAAGAGGGCGTCCGATTCAGCTCAGTGTATTTGCTCGGCCCGTTGGGGCGTGAGACCTTTCTTAATCCGGGAGTATCACCATTATGCCTGGCATCATTCGCAAAAGTCTTCTGCTGTGCGCCGTCGCCGGCCTTGCCGGCACACTGGCCTGCAAACCGCCGCAGGACGAAGGCCAGGAGCAGATGCAGACCGATGTCGAAGCGTTAAAGGCAGATCAGACGCAACTGCAAAAAACCATGAAAGACAATCTGGATGCCATTGACCAGATGAAGCAGCGCGTCGATCGCATGGAGGCCATGCTGAAGACCAGCGGCGCGGGCGGTGGCGCCAGCGCGGCGCAGATGCAGCAAATCACAACGCAATTGCAATCGCTTGAAGCGCGGGTGGCGCAGATTAAAAGCGCGCCCCAGACCGCCGGGCGCAATGCGCGCACAGTGGAAGCTACCTCGCCGGATGGCGCTGGCTCAGCCGAGGCCACGATTACAACCCAGCCAGCAGGCGGCATGAGCGCCGAAGCCACGGCACAAGCTCCTGCCGGACAGAGCGTTAAAGCGAACCGGACAAGCGGACAGACCTCCAAATCTGGCGGAACCAGCACGCGCAGCCGCACCCGCACAACAGAAGAGACACCGCCTCCAGGGACATTTTATACGTCCAAGGCTGGCGATACGTTTGACAGCATTGCCGCCGCCCATGGAACGACCGCCTCGGCCATCCGCAAAGCCAATGGCAACCTGCCCGCGAGCAGCAAAGTCATTCCGGGGAATTCGTATTTTATTCCGAAGAAATAAGAAGTAGAAAATTGAGAGACACAAAAAACCGCGGATTGCAGAATCCGCGGTTTTTTAATATATGCAAGCCAGGCAATAAGCACGAGATGACAAGAGGTTGCAAGCCGGGAGGCCTGCACCATAATGTAAAACAATATTCTGGCTCGCCATGCTTTGCAAAAGTGCTTTTATTGTGGTGCAGGCCTCCCGGCCTGCATCTTCTGTCGAATTTCTTTGCCAACTCCGACAGTAACTATCCCCTCTTTATGCTCTCCCCTTACGCGACTTTGCACTTTGTGCCGCCGCGGGTGCGGCCTTGGATATATCCACCGCAATCTCCGATAGCGCCCCATCTATAATCTTCAGCGAATCCTTTTGTGCCTCTGCCACCATCAGGCGTCGGCGCATTTGCTTATCCTGCGGATTGCGCCGCAGCATGCGCTGGCAGATCTCAATGCAGGGCTGAATTTCACCCGCTTCCATATACAGATCGGCGGCTGAGTCCCATTCCTGATAGGCTTTGTCCGAAAAACCCAGGCGCTCGTATCCTTCAGCCAATTGCGCATGCAGAATCGGGCTGACGCCATCGCCATCCAGATGAGTTTGCCAGGTCTCCACGTTCTTCTGCAGCAGCATCCGCTCCACCTCGCTCAGCGCAAATTGAACCGGTGGCCGGATGGGAGGCGAGACAGCCAACTCCTGCGGATTTAACGTTGCTGGAGCCGCATTCGAATCTCGGTCGGCAATGATTGCCTGCCGCTGCTCATCCACATTCACCGCATGTCTTTCGGCTTCATCGCAGACGCTCAATGCTTCCTCATACGATTTCCTGGCAATCAGGCATTGAATGAAGGCTTGGTATTCGCCAGTTAGTTCCTGATCCTCGCCCATTTGGATGCGGCATTCGATGCACTTGCGCCGCAAATCGGCGCGATCAGGGGCCAGTTCGATCATCTTGCCCAGCAACTGGCAAACCTCGCCAAATTGGCCTTTCTCTTCATACAGGCGAGATAAGGCCAAGTAGTCATTCAGTAATTCGGGAATTGCGCCAATCATTTGATGGGCCTCGGCCAGACGCTGCCATAGGGCCATCTGATTGGGAGAACGCGCAACCAGGTTCTGGTAGAGTTCGGCGGCGCTATCAGGCAAACCGCGCTCGAGCAATTGCTCGGCCAATACTAAACAATGAATTTGTTCGTCTTCGGCGCGATTGGCGGATTTGCAAAGATCAATCAGTTGCGAACGCGCGGCAACGTCATAGGCATCCAGCGCAAGGATTTGCTCCAGCGTCTCCATTTGCCAGGCCGCGGATTGCTGCGTCGCAGGCAAGGCCAGTATGCGCCGATAAACCTGGATGGCACGTCCATTACGCTTCAGGCGCGTATAACCGGCCGCCAGCACTCCCATCAGGTTCTCATCCTGCGGCGCCAGTTGCAGCGCCCCTTCATAGCATTTAATGGCATTAGTCTCCTGCCCGCGCGCACTGAAGATGCGGCCCAATTCCAGCGACTCGGCGACCAAGCGCGTGTGCTGTCCACATTGGGAGAGGAACTGAATAAAGCTTTGCCGGGCCGGGATGTTTTCCGCATCAATGCCCAGCAATTTCTCATACACGCGTGTGGCATCCAGCACAGCGCCGGCGTTGCTGTGCTGTTCGGCCAGAATGAGCAAATCAGCAGCGCATTGTTTTTCCTGCCCCATTTGTGTCATCAACTCAATGAGCAGCGAACGCGCCTGAATGTCCAAGCCATTCAGGTCAAGAATGGAACGGCAATGCTGGCAGGCCTCGGCTAACTCGCCCTGTGATTGCAGCAACAACGCGAGTTCGTGCAGAACCGTTCGTTCCTCGTCCATGTTGTTCATCTGGCGCAGAACGGCGGCCAAACGGCGGCGAGGCGCGGGATCGTTCGGGCGCATTTCCATCATGCGCCGCAACGTCATTTCCGCCGAGGGGAATGCGCCAAAGTCAAACGCCGTTTCGGCCAATTGGAAACAATGGTCATAGGCTTCATCAATGCGTTCGAGCGACAGGCAGGCCTCGATCACCAGCCCGCGCAGCGCAATGTTGTGATCCTGCACGCGCAAACCGATCTCGGCCACGCGCGCAGCCTCCTCCAAATTCTTCTTCTCCAGGCACATGCGCGCCAGCGCCAGGTATTCCTCCGACGCCAATTCCGGCAGGCAGAAGGAATTGAACATCTCGCCCAACCGCAAGCGAACCTGTGCCACATCATCGGCGCGGTTGATCGCCTCGTCGCACAGAATGCGCGCCTCAGGAATGTCGCCCTGCTGCAGATAATGAACAGCCAACGCAAGGCGATGCTCGACGGATAAGGCGTCCTGATTCACCACATCGCTGATGCGAATGAGGCGTCTCGACTGGTCCACACTGAGCGCGGTTTCGGGCGCCACGCGTTTCAAGCACGTTGTGGCGCGGTCATAATCATTTCGCGTCGCGGCGCGCTCGGCCTCAACGATAATTTCCTGAATGGCGTCTTCCGTGCGGCCCTGCCGCTCAAGCAGCGTGATATACTGGTCGCGGAAGTGGGTGGCATTAGGCTTGATTTGCAGGACATGGCGCAAATCGTCCTCGGCTTCATTCAAGAAGCCAAGATCCAGACTCAGGCTGATGGCCTTTTCATATTCCTGATAGGCCTCGTCAAGCAAGCCGGATTCCTCATACAGCCGCGCCAAATGCCGGCGAATGGCTTGATCATCGCGCCCGGATTGTATAACTCGCATGCAGCATTCAATGGCTTGCGGATAATTGCCATCCGCCTGGTACGCGGCCGATAAATCCATGAGCAATGCCCGAGCATGATCATCCTGTCCAAGACGGCCATAGATCTCGATGAGTTCACGCAGATTGCTCGAATCCTTGGAATCGATTTCCTTCAGGTCCAGCCGATGGCGCAACGCCTCTTCTTCATGGCCCTGGGCATGAGCCTCTTCGGCCAGCTGTTTCAGCAGCGGAATGGCCAAGGTGCCCTGGTCAAGATCCTTATACACGCCGACCAGCAATTCGGCGGCATTCAAATCGTTAGGCTCCAGGTCGAGAATCACGCGCAGCGGTTCAATGGCTTCTTTTCTCGCTTGCTGCTCCAGCAGCAGTTCGGCCTGTTTGTGAAGTAATTGCAGACCTTGATCGCGCTGATCCAGTTCGATGAATTTGCGTGCAATCCGGCCAATGCCCGCGGCGGCATTGCCATTCAACGCAAGCGCCTCGTTGTAGAGGTTCAAAGCCGTCGCTTGATCCCCAGCCTTGCGGGCGAGATCGGCGCGTTTCTCAATCATTTCCGCGCCCGAGACGTTGTCGCCGGTCTTCTTATACAGGCGAATTAATGCCTTGAGCGTCTTCTCATCCTCGGGCGAGCGATCCAGCGCCTGGCGGAAGACGGCAATGGCCTCGGCACTGGCATTGATCTTGGCCAGCCATTCGCCCAGCGTGTGCAACCCGGCCATGCAGCGGCGTTCATCGCCAGCACGGGCAGCGGCCTCAATCAATGCCCGATGCGAGGCAATGTCATCAGGATGCGTCTTGAGAATGGCGGCATAGGTCTCGATGGCATCGCGGTCCTCGCCCGCCTCCACCTGCAGGCGAGCCAGCGCCAACCGCACATCGCGCGACTTGCCAACATTGCCCATGAGCACATACAGATGCCCCAACTCCTGGTGAACCCGCTTGGAGGCTGGATCCAGAACGATGGCTTTCTCCAATGCCTCAATGGCATCGGCGGCATTCATCCCCTTGCGCCAGAACAAGGCATAAGCCAAGTACTGCGCGGCAGCTTCAACCGGTTGATTATGCGTGGCCAGCAACTGGGCGATGCCCAGCCGCAGCTCGGCTTTGTCATACGCCAATAAACCGCGCCGCCACGCCTGCTCGGCTTCAGTCCATTTGTTTTCAAATTCCAGCGCTTCGGCCCACTTCTGGCAGCCATCGGCAATATCGGCCTTGCGGCCAAGCTTTTCCAACACCTCTACTTGGACGCCCAGCAATTGGCTGTCGCGCGGAAACAGAGTTAATACATGGCCGCATAAAGCAAACGCAGGCTCGGCCTTTTGCTTCGACAGCAGGCGCCGAATGGACTCCTGCGCCAGATTCCTCGCCCCCTCAAACATGCTGTTTTCGAACAAAATGTCCAGCGCCTGGGTTTGCACTTCGCTCGATTCAGGCGCCAGCGCGGCGGCTTTGAGCAAAATCTGCTCGCCGCGCAAGGTGTTGCCTTCGAGGAAATAGGCTTCTGCCGCCGACAAGGCAATCTCAGCGGCATCCTTTTCGTTCCCCACCGCGGCAAGCGCCTCAGCGGCGCGTGCGCGCAATGCCGCTGTAGCAGAACTTAGGAAGCGTGCTTCCTGCGCCGATTCGGCGGCGAAGGCAAAAGCCTCCTGCTCAAGCGCGGCATCCAGCAATACCAACCACTGCTCCGCCGAGGCCACGCGCTCACCGATGCGATCCAGAAAACGGGCATAATTGCGGCGGATATCGAGGCAATCGGGATGCTTACCCAGCAATTCATTAAACAGGCTATCTGCCTGGTCGCGGTCTCGCTCTTCGACCATGGTCAGCAGCTGACGATAATCGCCCAGCGCCGCATCCAACGATTCGGTCAGCGCAATCAAATCGGCGCGCCAGCGCAAGCCATCCAAGTCATCTGGGCGTTGTTGCAAATAAACATTGATGGACTGCTTGACCGATTCCGGCTTTTCCAGAGGCTGCCCCATGATGGCTTTCAGATGAGCGCGCGCCTCCTCCACCTTGCCAATGCGCAGCAAAGCTTCGACAAGCGAAATGCGTGTTTCCTGGTCCTCCTGGCGCAATTCAAGGGCGCGAAGCAACGTTTGCGCAACTTTCTCCGAGGAATTCAGGTGGTCATACGTCCGGGCCAGTGTCTTCAGTTCCACGAAGGCCTTGCCGGAGCGGCGGGTTTGCAGGAAGCAATGCACCAATCCCTCGCGCGCTTCGCAATAATGGGGATCTATCAGAATGGTGCGGAAAAATGCCTCTTCGGCCTTCTTGAATTCTTTTTTCTCGAATAGCAGATTGCCCAGCGAGACGAGTTCGGCGCACGCCATGTCATCCTGGTTGCGCGCCAAAATGACCTTCACGCGCAACTCGCGCAACTCGATCAGTTCGGGATTCTGGCTCAAAGTGGATTCCGTCAAAGCAAGCGCCGTATCGAGATCGCCCGACTTAATCAGCAATTCAGCCGATTCCATCGTCTGCAACACAGCTTCGTGCATGCGCCCCAAGCCAAGCAGCACGCCAACGAATCGCTGCGCCCAGGCCGGATTGCCCGCAACAATGGTCTTGATGCGCTTGATCGCCTGCTCCAGGTCGTCCGGATGATTTTCCTTCGAGGCCAGAGAGATGACCTCCAGCAAATCATCGAGCGCCTGGGCTGTGTTGCCGGTCTTCAAGCGATATTCGGCCAGACGATAGCGCAGGCGCGTCTGGTCCTGCCCCAATTCCAGCATTTTCGTCCAAATGCGGGCCGCCGATTCCAAGTCCTGCTTCTTTTCATACAGATCAGCGGCGACATTGTATTCGGTGCATGCCTCGGAACGGCTCCCTTTCGCCTCAAAGGTCATGGCCAGGTTTTCACGCCATTCCGGCTGCGCCGGATTGAGCATCTGCAGTTGGCGCCAGCAGCGAATTGCCGTGTCGGCATCACCGGCGCTGGTGGCGAGTTTGGCCCAATCCAGGAAAACTTGGCCTGCCTCTTCATTGCGCCGCAAAGCCATTAACGATTCTGTCAGGCAGCGCAATGCATGGGCATTCGCCTCATCCATATCGCGCACGCGCTGGGCCAATGTGACGCTTCTCTGATGATCGCCCTGCTCAAAGGCAGCATTCAGTAGCGATTCCATTTGCTGCATGGCCTGCGGTTGCATGCCTTTGGCAATATAAACCTCGGCCAAGCGTTCGCCGGCGGCCATGTCGTTGGGCCGCACGGAGAGCATGCGTTGCAGCCAGTTGATTTCCCCATCAAGATCATTGCCTGCGCGGGCAGCGGCAGCGGAGTGCATGATGTGCCGCGCGGCGGCCTCAATGTCGTTCTGGTTCAGCAGCAACTCGACAACCGTCTCGCGTACCGCCGCATCCTCCGGCGTCAACAACAACAAACGCTCCAGAACAGCCGCGGCAGAGGATAACTCGTTGCGTCCGCGCAGCAATTCAGCGGCTTTGCGGAAGTATTGTGCCGCGCTTTCATTATCCTTTTTACGCTCGCAAGCCTCCGCCAATTCCAGGATCAGCGCGGTATCCTCGGGCTGATAATGCAATAGTCCTTTGAGAATGATCGCCAAACGATCGGGATTGGAGCGCACGTGCGGATCAAGCCGGCGTTTGCGCAGCTCCTCCTGCGCATTTTGGGTCTGGCCGGTCTCGATCAGCCATTCCAAATGCTGGTCGCGCAGTTCATCGTCCTTGGGCGTCAGAAGCAGCAGGATACGAAATGCCTCCGCCAAATCTTCCTGCGCCCCGGCCTGACGTGCCGCTGCCAGGAATTGCCGCCAGACAGGCAACGCCGCCGTGGAATCCTTATGCTCCATCAGGAACGAAGCATAACCTTTCAGGTACGAGGGCTGACCCGGAGCCAGGCGGAGGCAGTTCTTCCACGCATTTTCGCCAAGGGAAACATCATTGAGCGCACCAGCCTTGATCGCCAGATTGGCGAAGCATTCAGCCGACTCATCCAATTTGTTGAGCGTTTCCAGGCATTCGGAAAGAAATTGCAAAGAATCCAGGTGATCCGGATTGAGCGACAGAATATGGCGCAATGGAACCAGAGCATCATGGGTTTTGCCTGAGGCGGCCAGGTCCGAAGCGCAGTGGCGCAAAATGGCGATCACTTCAGTAATCTTTTTCGTGCTGCGCGCCACAGCGGCCAGCCGCTCCTGCAAATCCACATCTGAGGGCTGAGCCTTTAATGCACGAGAGAATGCGTCCAAGGCCTGGTTTACCTGGCCTGTATTCACATAACTTTGCGCCAGATAGCCAAGCACGCCGACTGCTTCATCAATCTTGTTGACCAGCAGCAGTGTCGTCGCCAACAGATCCTGATGCCGGCTTTCCGTGCTCCATAAAAGCACAGCATGGCGCACCATCATCAATGCCGCGCCGGTATCGCCTGATTTCAGCGCCGCATGGACAAGAGTCGCGCACTCGGTGGATGCCTCCGCGGAGAATCCATTGGCATTCAGAAGATCCAGAGCAGAGATAACCAATTCCGGCGCGGGAGCATCGCAACGCAGCACGCGCAAGCAGGCATTACGAGCCACATCGGCCGAGTCAAAATCATAAGCCAATTCAGCCAGCAGCAGCAGATCCTTGCCTGCCTGCGCATCGGCAAACCACGCGTTGAAAATGCGATTGCGCGCCTGCAGAACATCTTCTTGAAGGGGCGCCACTTCCAAAGGCACGCGCAGCGTTTCGACCGAGCGCTCGTATTGCGCCTGTTCACACAGCACATTGGCCGCCTTGACCTGCAGGGCAATTTGTTGAGTCAACTCGCCTCGGATCTGGCAAATGCCCGCCAATTTGATTAACGCCTCGGCATGTTCCGGCTCATCGGTCAGAATCGTCCTGAGATACTCGCCCGATTGATCAATCTGTCCAGCTTCGCGCGCTTCATCGGCGGCCTGGATCAGTTCAGCAGTAGCCTTTTGCGCCTGTCCAGACTTGCGCAACCCCATGGCATGCAAGATGCGGTAACTGGGGATCGTCGAATCGATCTCCCCAAGACGCCCCAGCAGTTCCATGGCCACCGCAGGTTCATTATTCTTCAATTTTGCACGAATCAGATATTCGAGATGTTGCGCGGCCTTGGCCGGAGCATTGGCGACCAGATACAAATCGGCCAGACGCTGGCGCATCGTCTCATCATCTGGGGCGGCACTCAGGTATGTTTCGAACGGCTCGAGGTTCGTTACGTCGCCTGAAGAAGCCAGTAAACGTTCGCAGATGGATTTCAGCAGGATCTTTTGTTCATCGTTGCGATTGGCTTCGCCCAGTAATTCAGCCAGCCGCGTGACAATATCGGAAAGATCGGGATAGGCGTTGTGCAGTCCCTCAAGAAGATCAATGGCGGCATCCAGATCGCCCTGTTCATGGAACAAGTCGGCTACCTGCAACTCGGTTTCGAGCGCTTCATCTTCACGCCCCAATGCGCGCAAGACCTGCGCGCGCAAGCGGCGCAACCCGCAGTCCTCGCCGGAAATGGAACAGGCTGCATCAATGGCAGGCAATGCTTCTTCAGGCTTTCCGGCCTCCATGGCCTTGGCCGCATCCTGCGCCAATTCAGCAGACAAGTCCTTGAACGAGGAGAAATCCACAGGCAATTGCAGTGCTTCGATCAGTTCCAGCGCCGCCGCCGGCAGCGGAAGTTCCTTCACCATCGCATACAATTCAAGCAATGTGCCGCCTGATTTGCCGGGGCATTTGAGATAGGTGCACGTGAAGCGCTTCTGATCCTCATACACAATCAGCGAGCGAAAGGCGCGTTCCTTGTGAATCGGGCAATAACCCTTGAGCACGGCCGATTCAGAATCCCCGCTGGATTCGGTGCGCGCAATTTTTTCGGGGTAATAGTTGATGAGCCGGAGCAATTGTCCGGCATCCAAGAGGTTATTGATCTCCGCTACGACATCCTGAAGAAACGGCATCGACGGCACCTCTGGGCATTCGGCTGTTCAACTGCGTGGAAGCAGAGAATATGAAGTCTGGGCGCGATCAGACTCTCGATCGCGCCCCGTTGAGTTTTGTGACTGAATTACGACAACTTCTCAATCCGGATATTACCAATGAGCAGCTCGCCTGTCGTGGCATGATTGTCGCGGATCGAAAGCGTGTTGATTTGCGACGGCTTGTTGACAAACGTCTGCTGCGTCAGGATTTGTTCCCGATCAATATACCCATCGATCGTCCCCAGGTTCAGGTCCACGACGTATTTCACGCGCCGCCATTCGCCCAGTTTGTACTCCACCGGCTCATTTTGCATGCGGATCGAAGCAGCCTGTGGATCAAGGCAATGAACCACCGTGCGAATGGCTTGGTTGTAATTGCCATCCCGTTCGATATAGAGCCCCAACAGGTACTTGTTTTTCTGTGGGCAGTTGATATCGAATTCAATGCTGACCACGCCGCCCACATTCGGGAAGCGGCAGAAGAAGTGCACCGAGTCCGTGCCGGCATTCTTGAAATAACGCAGCACGCGGCGGCCATTGGATTCCGCCACATGGAACATCACATTGGGCTTTTGATCCCCTGCCCAAGCCGCCGGCATTTCGCCCACCATTTCTTTCTCGAAGCTTTGCTCATATACGATGCCAGGGCCAATCGGGCCACGCGGAATAGCGGGAGCACTGGCTGTCGCTGCAGCCGCGGCTCCGGGCTGCGTGGTAATGATCGGAATGGCTTCGGGGCCTTTGTCGCGGGTCTTTCGCGCTGTTTGCCCGGCGGCGGCAGTCACTGAATCCGGCGCCGAATCATCCATCAGTTCGAGTTTGAAATCATCCGCCGCGCCCAGGTTGGCCATTGGATCGTATTCCACATTCACCTGATCATCGGCACCAACATCCAAGGCCGGCGAGGTTAGCTTCAACGTCTGAGAATCGCCCTCCGGTTCCGGCGCTAGAAAATCTGTCAAGCCCAGATCCAGCGAGGAGTTGTTGTTGTCAATGGCCAGGTCAATCACGGGCGCCGCATTGCGCGGTTCCACTAAGCCTGCGCCCGCGGACTGACTCTTTGGATTCAGGCCGGGATTCGAGCCGCCCTCCTGAAGCGAGAAGGAATCCAAATCAATGGAACTGCCGCCCGAAGCGGCGGTCAGCGCCACATCCGGCCCCTGCAAATCATTGCCGCCGAGGTTGTAATCGTCCATGCGCAAATCATCGAGCGCCGACTCCCCATCCGCTTCCTCGGCCGGTTCATTCGCCGAAAAGCCCAGATTGTCAAAGGAGTCGTTCATTGCCAATGGATCGAATTCAACGGAAACAGGAGTCTTTTTTTCTTCCACGGGAACAGGGGTCGGCTGAACAGCCGGTTTCGGCGTCTTTGGCTTGGATTGTTCAACCACAATGGACTCAGCGGGTTGGCTGATTTCTGGAAAATCCAAATCATCAATCCCCGAAAGCGGAGTGGGTTCTTCGTCAAAATGCCGCTCGACCACCGCGGAAGATGCAGTCTTTGAGACAATCGGCGCCGAGACGCTTTCGGCGGACATGGGCAGGGCGCGCGGACCGGAATCGCCTGGAAGCGCGAGCATGCCCGTGCCAGTGAGTTGCCGGATTTCCGCCTGCATATCGACCAAAGGCTGCGTAAGGTCCTTGACCTGGGTGAGAATTTCCTCATCCCGTGCCTTGGAGCGCTTGCTGAACCGGCGCAGGGCCACCATGACAATCAGGCCAATGCCAATGGAGATCGCAATGGCAGAATAGACGAACCACTTGCTGCGGGCTATGAATTTGATGGCGTTATCGCTGCTGCGGGCAAGCGCGCTGATTGCATTGTCACGTTCCTTGGCCTTGGCCGCAATCTGCTTGTTCAAAGCATTAATTCGCGCACTGGCCTGGATCATCCATTCATCCTTGGCCGGAGTCATGCCAATGATGGTGGTCCATGTCATCAACGCGGATTCCAAACTGCCTTCTTTCTCCTGATTCGCGGCTTGAGTCTGTAAGCGCTTAACGGTGGTCTCATTCTTGGCTAATTGTTCCTCATAACCATCATAGCTGCCGGCGCTGAGGCGCTCCAGTGTGCGTTTCTTCAGCAACAGCGCGGCATTGCCAGGGTAGAACTTAAGCAGATCGTTCAATTTGTCCAATGCCGCTGTGTAATTGCGTTGGTCCTGCAGGGCTTCAACCGATACCAGCGCTTCGCTGACGGCTTTGTCCTGCGCACTGCCAGTTCCCTGCTGGGCGGAGGTCAACTGCTCCATCTGTTTTTTTAACGCTTCAATCTGCGCCGCCATTTCGGCATTGGCCGGCCCGCCGGCAGCCGAGGTCAGCCGTGTGCGCAAATTGCGCAACAGCGTGACTTTGTCCTGATCCGCCAAGTGATCATAATACTGGCGTTCTTCCTTCGTCAGGCGCTGAACCAACTCGGCTTCGTCGATATTTTGCAGGACGGAATTCGGAATGGGACGATTGATTGTGCCATAGGGGGCGGCAGCCGCGGGGGTCTGCATCACGGCGGGAGTGAAACGCGGACTAGGCGTGGCCATAGGCGCTACAGCCGCTAGGCCAGTGGCTTGCCCGGTTTCGACTGTGACATTATCGAAATACGCATAGTTTTGATAATTCAACACCCCGGCAGAACCCGCCTTGATTTGCCCATCCGTGGCCTTGACGAGGAGCTTGCCATTGACCAGCAGCGAAATCTGATCGCCACTAAAGGCCAACGTTAGCCGGCAGCCATCGCGGGCGGTCGTTCCGCCTGCCAAATTCGGAATTTCATCGCCAAGGGCGGATTTCTGGGCCAGCACCTTGCGCTCGGGCAGGGTCTTTCCAGCGGCGGAAGCCACGCGTTCGATGCGCGCCACCCGTTGATTCTCCACGACCTCAATTGTGCCTTCATAATGCTGCGTGGTTCCCTGCCAGCGCCCGACTAATCCTAATGTGCCATTGCGTTGCGACATCCAGACATCAGCGGAAATCGAGTAATCCGCCCAGGATGCGCTTTGCGGCTGTCCGAGAACGGCATACGATCGCCCATCGCCAACGCTAATTTTATCGCCATTGCCCGATTGCAGTTGCCCGCTAAACAATGTCCAGCTATCCGGGGTTCCATTGTAAACAAGCCATTCCGGGGGGCGCCCGGCGGCGCCATCAAAGCGAGTATTGAACAGGACCGAGCCTAAGGAAGATGAAACAGCAGAAATCAAAACCGCAACGATCAGGCCAAGCCGCACGGCGGCGCGTGAAACATGCATGAAACTGCCTCCAGCGTTATGTCGGACCGCGATTGGAAGCGTTGGCGCAGTGAACTCTTTCTGACGTTCATCCGCCAGGCAATCGCAGCCTTCTCATTTCTGATTCACTTGGATAGAACAAGTGCTTCAATATCAATCATTGCCGCCCAAAACTCAAGAGAAAGTCCATGGCGGCGAGGGAAGGAAACAGGCGCACGCAAGCGCTAAAGCCAATACGCGGCACGTTGATCAGGTGGCTTTGCGCTGAGCCCGGCGAACCCGCCGATTCAGGTTCTCCATCTGAATGGCCGTTAAATCAACACGGCGAATCAGGTCGGTTTCCGAAAGGATGCTCTGGCGATCATAGGGGTCGGAGACAAAATGCGTGGCCACCAGGTCGGAGAGAATACCTGGATGCTGGCCCTGGCCCATGATGCGCTCGACCATTTCGGCGAATCGTTTGGCGGCTTCGCCCAGCGTCGTCAACTCCCGCTCCAGACGCGCGCGGCTTTCCATCAGTTCCTCGCGGTCGGCAACATCATATACATCTTTTATCGGCATAACTTTGGCCCGCCGATAGGGCCAGGAAGGCAGAAATTCCAGCAATTCCGCGCGATGAATGCCCTCCACTTTGATGTTGAACTGCCCCTCGGGCAGCAATTGATGATCGACAATGTTGCCCACGCAAAGAATCTTGTGCGTGGGGGCCATTCCCGATTTGTTCTTCTTGGCTTCTTCCCCGTACGCGCGGCGCACCAGCACCACCCCGAGTTGGCGATTGGCTTGAAGACAATCAGCCGTCATTTTTCGATAACGCGGCTCGAAGATGTGCAGCGGCAGCAGCGTGTGGGGAAACAACACCACATTCGGCAACGGCAGAATCGGGATTTCGATTGCTTCGTTCATGATATCCATTTTTTCGGGGTAAATACCAGGTGACCGCAAGGGTCGATGCAAGCCAGTGTCCGACTCTAATCCGCCACTTGTCAACAGCATTATCGGACGCAGCGAAAAGCAAATTGTTTCACCTGATTTTTATCAGCGGTTTCAGTGAAAATACTTCCGATTATGGCTCATTCTTTCTCTGCAAAATGACAACACCGCCCGGCGACAAAGGCAGTCCAGAGACAATTTTATACTGCGGCGGCAAACTCTGATTACGAATCAT
>Ga0116193_1001964_pt1 | contig 16229 bp, 10 predicted proteins | sample AD_UKC115_MetaG_FD_89892 | JGI IMG/M metagenome (GOLD analysis project Ga0116193, IMG submission 89892) | Active sludge microbial communities of municipal wastewater-treating anaerobic digesters from Hong Kong - AD_UKC115_MetaG | ecosystem: Engineered > Bioreactor > Anaerobic > Digestate... | reverse complement strand
GCAGCCAGTGGTGGAGCTTCAACGGCGTGCGGCGCAGCCGCGCGAGGCCGAACGCCACCAGCAGCATCGCCAGCAGTTCGCCCCAGTACAGGACGGCGGGACCGACCGGCGGACCGAACGCGAACAACACCCAGCGATCGTCGGGCTGATTGAGCTGGATCTCCACGTTCGCGGCGGGCGCGCCGAGATCGAAAGCCGGCGTACGCACGAGGCGGCCGATCGCCTGCGCCTGGCGCAGACGCAGCTCGAAACGCTGTGAACCGGGCTGTATCGGCAGGCTCACATGAGCATCCTGCACGCGCAGGTTCAGCGCCTGACCGTCACGCGTCACGCCGAGGAGCTCGGCATCCGCCGGCAAGGCGATGCGGTGTTCGCCGCCCTGCGTGCTGCGCACGGTCAGGCCGAGCGTGGTGTCCAGCGCACGCTGGCCGGCATTCGCAACGATGCTCACGCCATCGATCGCGAGGCTCTGCCCGGATACCGCCTCGGGACGCGTGACCTTCACCGTCAGCGTCTCGCCCGGCAGCGGATGGAACTCGTGCGTCCAGATCTCGCCGGCCTCGGCGGGCTGCACCTCGGGCACGCCCGAGAACTCGGCATGCCAGGTCGGGCTCACGACGACCTTCCAGACCTCCGCGCGCGCATCGAGCGCCGGAGCGGTCAGGGCGAACGTTTCGCCGCGTTCGAGCCGGCTGTTCCAGGCGGCCTCGTCCTGATCGGCCGCAAACGACAGCAGCACCTTGCCGTCCTGCACCTTGGTTCCGCCGCTCAGCACCTGCTCGCCGGCAAGCAGCGGCACTTCGGTGGCGAAACCGCCCTCATCCGGCGCCAGCCGGCGCGCGGTGGAGCGCACGCTCCAGTCGAGATCGAGCAACACCGCGCGCTCGACCTGCGTGAACGGCGGGAACTGCTGCGCGACGCCACGCACCGGGCCGGCCGCCTCGCGCCGTTCGCGGGCCAGCGAGAGCGTGTCGCCGAGCAGCCGCTCCTCGCTGACGCCCGAGGCCTGCCAGCCGTTCGCGGCGACCTCGACGCGCGCCGGGGCGAGCGGGAACTTCAGCGCGATGCGATCCGTCTCGATCACGCGGAAGCCGAGGTCGAGACGATGCACGCCGCGGCCGACGGCGACCCAGAGCTGGCCGTCGCGCTGCACGAAGCCGTCGAGCGGCCCGCCGTCGAGACGCATCGTATCGAGCGCCAGCGCGCGCTGCTCACCCGGCAGCGGCACCGCGACACGCTCGCCGGCATGGACTTCGAGGCCGACCTGCAGGGCGTCGTCCTGCACGCGCACCTCGGCGCGCGCCAGGCTCGCACAATTCGGCGCGCATTTCGGCGCCTCGGTCAGACGCGCACGCAACTGCTCCAGCAAGGCATCCGAAGGCAGATCGGCGGCACGCACCGGTGCGGTCGTTCCGGCCAGCGCCGCAGCGATCAGTACGCCCGCCGCGGCGGGGAGACCGGCGCCACGCATCGGCGTATCGCCACCCTCGCGCTTCGCGAACAGGCGCCGGGCGACCAGGGCCACGGTCGCTGCAAGCAGGCCGAGCATCAGCGCGCGCCAGAGCCGCGTCAGCCACGGTGGCGAGATCACCAGCCGCACGGTCTGCGCGGGCAGCACCGGGCCGCTCCAGCGCAGGATGTAGTTCGTGCCGTACTGCCAGCCGGGCTCGCCACGACCGGCCTGGATAACGGTATTGCTGGCGTAGCGCTGCGGGAGCGGCGCCGATTCCAGCTTTCCACCCATTGCGACGCTCGTGTCGATGCCCTGTCCGGGTGGTGCGGATTTCGGCGCCATCGACTTGCGCAGGACCGGGGCCGGCACGCTCGCCGGCGGTGGCGGCGGTGCCGCGTCGGCGGGCATTTCCTCGACGGTGGCCGGCGCGGCGCGATCCCTCGTCGCGGCCTGGTAATCCATGCGCTGCGGCGCCAGCCTGGCCACGGCAGTCGGCATGTACAGATCGCCCCCTTCGAGCTGCGGATATAGCGCGAGGCGCACCTGCGTGGCGAGGAACGGCAGGGCGATCAGCGCGAGCAGCACGAGGAAGCCGCGGCCGAACCAGAGCACGGCGGACTGCAGCCGACTGGCCGGCAGCGCGCGATACAGCAGGGCGAAGGCCAGCACGAACAGCAGCGGCCAGAGCGGCGCATCCGGCTCGTGCTGAGCGAGCACAAGATAGCCGAGGATCACGCCACCACCGATGAGTCCCAGGAGGCGGTAGGCGAGCAGCGCGGCCAGCGCGACCAGGAACACGTCGGCCAGCGTCCAGCGCGAGAACCAGCTGCCGTCGGCACGATCCGCGCCGGGCGCGGCAAGCAGGCGGTAGCCGAACGGCAGGTGCAGGTGCAGGCCGACGCTGTCGAAACCCTGCTGCCAACCGGTCACCGGCAGCTCGCCCGCGGCGCGGTCGATGCGCACGCCGGCCGCGACGTCCACCGCGGGATTGCGCACTTCGACACCACTCGCGCCGGCGGCGGTCGTGACCAGCAGTCCTTCGCCATTCGCTTCGGCACGCTCCAGCACGTACGGCGCGACGACGTCGAGCCGCCAGTCACGGGTCATGCGGCCCTGGATGCGGTCCTTCGCGTACAGGCCCGCACCGGCGAAATCGAGCCAGGCCTCGCGCTGCAGGGTCAGGCGATTGGCGTTCTGCATGTCGAGGCCGCGCGAGCGTTCCTCGATGTCGAGCGTCTCGCCATCGGCGAGCGCGAAAGCGGGCAACGCGCGCCACGCGTCGGGTACGCCGACCTGGGCCGGATCGATCGGCGTCGCGCCGCTCGCGCTGGTCACGCGCAGGCCCGGCGCCGCGGCGTAACTCCAGATCTCCTGGTTCGGCCAGGGTGCGGCCGGCACATGCGCGGCGATCTTCGCGAGTGGTTCGGTGTAGCGCGCGGCGAGTGTGACGTTCCACGAGCCCGGCTGGACCTGTACGTGCAGCAGGCCATCGCGGTCGAGGCGTGCCGGCAGTTCGCCGTCGAGGCGGGTCGGTTCGAAACCGGCCGGCAGCACCGGGCCCAGGGTTTCCTCGCGGGCCTGACCGGCGACCTCGAGCTCGAGCCGCGTTTCGAGCGTGGCCGGCACGCCATCGGTGAGTGCGCGGAACACCTTGAGGCTCAGCGCATCCTGCTCGGGTGCCTCGACGCTGCCGCGGCCGAGGGTCAACGCCTCGCCCTCGCGCTCCAGAGGCAGCACCGGCTTGCCGTCCACGCGCAGCTCGACCAGACCGATGCGTTCCGGCACGCGCAACTGCTGCGGGCGCTGCGTCCACGGCAGGCTGCCGGAAATCTCGTGGGTTCCGGCTTCGAGCCACAAGGCCGGTCCGTCGGCATGCAGCAGCACCGGAGCCGGCTGGCCGTCCACCTTCACCGCCTGCGGCCAGTGCTGCGCGTCGCCGGGCAGCGGCACCCAGTCGCGCACTTCGACGCGCCAGCCCTGCGCGAAACGCGCGCCGTCGGCACCGGCATCGATGTGCAGCCGCCCGGGCCAGGCGCACAGGTGATGCTCTGCCTCGCCGGGCGTCTGTGTGATGAGAAACGGGCAACTGCGGAATTCCTGGTCCTTGAGCACCCAGCCGCGCCAGTCGTTCAGCACGGCGGGAAGGGCTCCGCCCGGGGCCGGTGGCGGCGTCTCGGCGCCGGCCAGGGTGGACAGCAGGATCGCGGCAGCGAATAGGGCGCGACGCATCGGCAACTCCATGTGGCGGACTCCACGGCCATGCAACGTGACGGAGCCATTGGCGGGGTCATGTGCCCGCGACGGCTTCCGCCGGTCAGGACCGGAGCAGATGCAGCGCCTGCTCGGAGCAGGCCAGCACGAACCCGGTCAGGAAGAACAGGTAGCTCAGACGCAGATAGCGGTACTTGTGACGCGCGAGATAGAGTCCGAGCGAGTACAGATCACTGGCCTGCGCGGCATACGGCGAGCCGTCAGCCTTCAGCACCGCGGCCATCTCGGCGAGGAAGCGCGCCCGCGGCAGATCGGCGAAATGACCGAAGAACAGCAGATTGAAATGAGCCGGCAACGGCTCGCCGTTCAACTTCAGCGGGCGGTACTTCGGCAGCACCGCGAGCACCGCCATCAGCAGCGCGGCGAGCGTGAAGCCGGTCAGGATCAAGGCACCCGCACGCAGGCCGGGTTCGTTGATCCTGCCCAGGGTCAGCGTCAGCACGATCGACGACACGGTGATGATGATGTTGGCCTTGGTGTCGGCCATCGACGACAGCGCGACGTGGTGCTGCTGCGCAGTGCGCAGCAGTCCGTCGGTGGTGTTGCGTTCGGGAATGGCCGCGAATGCGCCTTGCAGTTCGGAATCGGGCAGGCTCATGACCGGGCTGCGCGGGACGGTGCGGCATCTTAGGCCGTGGCCGGAAACCCGCGCAACGCGGCGGACGATGCGGCCTGCGTTCCGTTCAGTGTCGCGTGCGTGCCCAATCCACGAGGGCTTGGACACCCTGCTGCTCGCGCAGGCGCCGGCACAACTCGATCGACTCTAGTGCACGGCCGAGCCCCTGGCGCGCGCCGGTCAACGTGTCGAGATGCGGCGCGAAGAAGGTTTCGATGGCCCTGGCGCGATCCACGCTGCAGGCGTCGTCGACCACGGTTTCCGGCAGGTCGCCGCGCGCGAAGGTCGGCGTGCGCGCGACGACGGCCTCGAACCGGCGCTGGAACCAGGTCCAGTAGGCGTCGGCGTTTTCCGGCAGTGCGCGGTTCACGCCGAGCAGACGCGCGACCTCGCCGACCTTGACCGCATCGCCCAGCGCGAACTCGCGCGCCCGCTCGGCGAGCTTCGGCTCGGTCGCCGCACCGAGCGCGGCGATCATCGACGCGCGCAGCATCGGGTCGGATTGCCGGCCGATCTCGGCGATCAGCGTATCCATCGCCGCTGCACCCAGCTCCTGCACGGCCACGGCGAGCGTGCTGCCGAACAGGTCGGAATTCGCCTCGGTGAAGCGCAGATGTCCATCCCGACCGGGTTCGAGCACGCGCCGCGCCTGCGCGAGCAGGGTCTGGCGCACCTCCGGCACGCGCACGCGCAGCGCGAGGAAATCGACCAGTTCGGCGCGCAGCAGCGCATCGTCCTCCGCCTCGCTGGCGCGCTTGACGTAGCCGAGCCGCGTGAGGCGTGGCAGATAGAGTCGAGTTGCGAAGGCATCCAGCGCACGCGCCGTTTCCGCATCGGCGAGCTGGCGACGGATCCAGCGGAATTCCGGGATCAGCGCGGTCGCGACCTGGCGCGTCGGCGAGGCTGCGAGACGTTCCATCGCGCTCAGCACGGCCGGCGCATCGAGGCTGCCATGCTCGAAACCGGCGGCGATCGCATCGGCATAAGCGAGCTGGTCGCGATCGCCCTGCGTCGCGATCGCTGCCGTGAGCCTGGCGAGATCGGCCGCCGGCATCGTGAAGCGGTAGTAACCGCGCGCATCGGCATTCGGCAGATACCAGTCCGGGCACCCGCCATCGAGCGGCAGGTCGGCCTCGGTGCTGTCGAACAGGCGGCATTGCACGTCGGTCCGGCCACCGCGCCCGAGGCGCACGCAGACCGGAATGCCCCAGGTCTGTGCCGCATCGCCGGCCGAACCGACCGGGAAATAGCGCTGCTGACGCGCATGCAGGCTGGCCTGGCCGTCGCGGCACTGCAGCGTGGTCTCGACGAGCGGCACGCCCGGCTGATCCAGGAAGCTCCGCATCGCCTTGCCGAAACGCGGCCCCTGATCGCCGGCTTTCGCCAGCGCATCGATCAGATCGTCGGCCGTCGCGCTCGCGAACGCATGGCCCGCGACGTGCGCACGGATGCCCTTGCGGAACGTGTCCTCGCCGAGCCAGGCCTCGAACATGCCGAGCACCGCCGCGCCCTTGGAATACGTCAGGCCATCGAAGGCGCCTTCGATGTCGCCGTTGTCGCCGATCGGCTGGCGGATGCGCCGTGCGCTGGCGAGGCTGTCCGCCTGCATCGCGCCCTGCGCGCCTTCGATGCGGTCGAGATCGGCGCGATAGGCCGGCCTGAGCTTCTGGGTGATGCGCTCCTGCATCCAGGTCGCAAACGCTTCGTTGAGCCAGAGATCGTCCCACCACGGCATGGTCACCGTATCGCCGAACCACTGGTGGGCGAGTTCGTGCGCATTGGTGTCGAACGAGTGCCGGCGAAAGCTCGTCGGCGAGTTCGCATCGAGCAGCAGCAGCCAGTCGCGGAACACGATCAGGCCCGGGTTCTCCATCGCGCCGACGCTGAAATCCGGCGCGGCGAGCAGATCGAGCTTGCCGAACGCATACGGATAGCCGAAGTAATCCTCGAGCGCGGCCACGATGCCCGGCGTGGCATCGAGCGCCTCCCTGAGACGCTTGCCCTCGCCCGCCGCGGCGACGCCACGCAGCGGCACGGCCTCCTTGCGCCAGGCACTGGCCGGAATCGTCGGGCCATCGACGATGTCCCACGGCCCGACGCCGAATGCGACGAGATACGTCGGCAGCGGTGGCGTCGTGCGGAACGTGATCTTCTGCCCACCGCCGGCGAGCGTCTCGCGGCTCGCCTCGGTCGTGTTCGCGACCGCCTTCTGTGTAGCCGGAATGCGCAAGACCAGGTCGAAGGGCGTCTTGAATGCGGGTTCGTCGAAGCCCGGGAACGCCAGCCGCGCACTGATCGGCTCCATCTGCGTAACGATGTAGGGCTGGCCCGCGTGCTCGGCCTTGTACAGACCTTCGAGCTGCCGGTTGAACGGCGCCGAATACGCGAAGGTCAGCGTCCACTTCCCGGCCGCGAGATCACGATCGAAATCGACCCGCGCCACGCCCTCCTGCGGCGCCGCGGCGACATAGCGGCCCGCCACGGATTTCCCGTCCGCACCGAGCGCCTCGACCTTCGTCACCTCGAGCTGCTTGCCATGCAGCCAGATCGTGCGTGACGCGCGCGCCAGCCGCACACGAATCGCCGCCATGCCGGAAAAACGCTCGGCGTGCGGATCGACGGTGAGATCGAGCGCGTAATGCTCGGGCACCGCATCGCGTGGCAGCTTGCCGAGCGGCACCGGCTCGACAGCCGTTGCGAGCGAGGCGAAGGAAAGGACGAAGGCAAGCAGGCAGAGCGCCGCGCGAGAAGGCATGGCCGGATCGGATCGAGGCTGGGTTTGGAAGAGGCCCCTGTACGCTACCGCCTCGACCGGGCCATGTGCCAGCGGTCACTGCGCAATGGTCATTACAGACTTATGCCGCATGGTTTCGAGCAGCAGCGCGGATGAGCGGATAAGCGGGGCCGAGTGATCCTTCGTTCCGCATGCCTGGCAGCCGGCCTGACCCACACAGAGAGGCGGGATCGCGCCTCTGCTTCCTCTCCGGCATACACCGTCGCCTGTGAAGGCGCCGCCGTTTCGCCCAACCCATGCCTTCAGATTCTTAGCGAAAAGAACTGACTTTGCGGCGAAGTTACACTTGACTCATCTGAACAATGTCGGGACCATACGGCACAACAACCCGGATGTGCGGTTTAGCCCTGATTGAGCCTCTTGATATGAACTTCGGCGCAACCGACATTGCAGATGTGCTTCATGAGTTATTGAAGCGCGCACCACGTTATCTCGTAGGATTTGGTGCTATTGCTGCATTTCTGCTCTTTTCGGAGCGTGAGCCCCTTGAGCGCCTAGGGGTATATGAATTTGCAAAAACTATCGACCTATAATTGGGCTTACCCTGGTCATAACTGTTGTTCTGTCCGCAGTATTCATGTCTGCCGACATAATCACTCACGTGAAAAAGTGGCGGAACCGAAGGCAATGCTATCGGCGCATAAGAAAACGCCTGAATTATCTGACAGAGGATGAAAAGCAAATCCTCCGCTTCTACCTCACCAAGAACACGAGAGCAAACATGCTCCGTATCGATGATGGCGTAGTCCAAGGACTTAAAGCCGCCGGGATCATCTACCAATCCGCCTCTGTCGGCGATATTCTTAATGGATTCGCACATAACATAAATGACTTTGTTTGGGATTATCTTCACCTATACCCGCATCTACTTAATGGAACCACCACAACATGCAGAACTGACGAACAGGATTATTATTGGTAACCGAATATGCAACCCTGCATTTCACCGAACGTTGAGCTAGAAACTGTGCGGTACCGGTTATTTTTGGATGTTGGATTTCTAAGTGACGATCGATGCAAATCCTAACTCACTAGAGCATTCACTGCAGCCGGCCTTACATTTTTCGATTCGGCTGACTCGTCATTACAGTGATGCAAGAACGTTTCGGACTTATTCTTTACACACTTTTGCACACAACAATTTTTTAGGGAACCCTTAAAGCTGGGAACGCTCCGATAAAAGATTCTTCAATCGATTTGTATCGCCACGCATGTCGAGCGCTAGGCGGCAAAAAATGCACGGCAAGCACATGTGTTTAAGTCCAAACCGAGTAATACATTTTTCACTCACAATCGCCACCCCCTCCGCCAATGAATCGACTTATCTTGCTGATTAGCTGCAGCCTCATCGCATCATGCGCATCCTCCTCGTCACGTGAAATAGCGATAGATCCATTCGAAGTCGCACAGTTTACGGCGCCACTGGAGACACCCCTTACTGTTGAGACGGGCAATGCGATGTTCGTGTCCGGCACCTACATCAAAAGCGAGGTACTAGCAATCGCCTCAGATGTTTCCATCACCCTTCCCGGGTCATTCGGCGTTCCGTTCCCGGTCACGATCTCGGCAGGCAATCTACCGATCACTCGCGTAACAGGCTCCTGGAAGTACTACTGCGCAGCCGAAGGCCGCGCTACTGCAACGTTCCCAGGAATCGGTTCGGTAGTTGCGAAGAATGACTGTATAGGTATACGTCAATCGTTATCGACTGGGGGTTACGAGTGGGTAGTCGATAACTCGAACTACAACCATTCAACCACCATATGGACACGCAAAGTAGATCCAAGCTATAAAGACATATCCAAGTCCATCATCGATACGCCATTCCGCATTCGAGAGCTCACTCGCATAGTGTTCGATGGAACCTCAGGCGGGCAATACCGGTTCACGCTTGAACAGATATCGGAAAACGGAAAGTCAGAGAAGTCGTTTTCATTTGACCGAGCAACCAATGGTGATACGATTATTGGAATCAAGGGAAAGGTATTCAGAGTCATCAGTTCCGATAATGTTAAATTGCAGTACGCTTGGGTAAAGTTCTAGTTTACTTGTGATGGGTCACGTTTAGCTCATCGTTCGTGCCCACCGCGCCGGAATAGCGCTTCTCCCGTTGGACGAATCTACGAGACACATCACCCGAACATAAGTCACTACCAGGCCCTGCCGCTAGCGCAGTTCGCTTAAAGCACTCCAACGCCATAACCTCGACAATCCGCAACTCCACATTGGCAGAACGGTTGAACAACTCCGAACGGTTGCCAGGGCTGGACCTCCTGCGAAGCATCGCCATCCTCTGGGTGATGCTGTTTCATTCCTTCCTGCTGGGTGGCCTGGCGCCTGACTGGTCGTAGCGCTCCCGGTTTGGCTGGAAGCGCTCGAGTCTTTTCCTCGTTCTCAGCGACTTGGCCGCGCCGTGCCAAGGCCACTCATGTGTTGTGCCGACAGAGTACCTTGCCGTCACACACTCACCTCGAACACGGAAGGAAGCGATGCGTTACGCCGATGGCAACCTCGCCGAGCCCGGGGATATCGTCCGGATCGATGGCATTCATCGCGGCCGTGTCATCGCGTGCATGGATACGGGCCAGTTCCTCCCTGGCGAGGAAAGCTGGGCCTATCTCGGCCAGGGGATCAGGGTCGCTACCGATTTCGCAGGTCTCGTCCACTGCACTCCCGAGGCGACCGACGAACTGGCACTTGTCGAGCGCGGCCGAGCCGGCTGACTATTCGCTCGAGCGGATGTTTCGTCGGCGAATGCATGAGTGCCACCAGGCTCAGGCGCTAGCCATCCCGTAGTCAGACAACGTGGGGAGTCACGCCGTGAAGAAGCCGCCACTCTGGTTCACGATCCTTGTCGCCGTCGCTCTTCTGTGGAATCTGGCCGGTCTGTTCGCCGTGGTCGCGGACCTGCGGCTTACGGCGGCCGACATCGCGGCCCTGCCCGCCGAGCAGCAGGCACTTTATGCGGCTCGTCCCTTCTGGTCCGTCATCGCGAGCGTCGTGGCGGTTGCCGGCGGCACGCTCGGCTGCATCGGGTTGCTGCTCCGGAAGCGCTGGTCGCTCGTACTCCTGTACGCCTCGCTGATCGGCGTCGTCCTTCAGGACATCGGCATCTTCCTGATCGCCGGGGCCGCGAAATCCGGAAATCCGGTTGCGTTCGTCCTGCAGGGCGTCGTCCTGCTGATCGCCATCGGGCTCGTCGTGCTTGCCCGTCGCGCCGCCGGCCGTTCCTGGCTTTCGTAGTGCGATTGACCATCCCCTGCCCGACGTGAGCCCCGGCGGCAGGCCAAGTTCGCTCGGCTTGCCGCGCGCCATTGTCGTCTCAGCCGGCCCTCCCCAACCTGTGCGGGCTTGCATTGGTTCCAGCGTTGAGCGCCAGGAGGAATATTCATGGTTCATCACGCTCTGATTGGCCTCGTCGTGCTCGCCTCTGCCGCAGACTCCGCGCCGTCGACAGCCAATGCCGACTCGGCGGCTCACCAGCAGGCCTGTGTGCAACTGTGCGCGAAAGAGTTCACGGACAACGGCCAGCGCGAATGTCTCGGACGCGAGCGCATGGCGGCACAGCGTGAACTCGATGCCTTGGTGGCCGCCGTGACGCGATCGGAAAGGGATCGTGAAGTTCTGGCCGCCTTCAACGAGACCCAAAGCGCCTGGCTCGCCTATTGCACAGCCGACTGCTACGCCGTTGGCGTGAACTGGACGAATGGATCCGGGCGGCGAGCCGCCGAGGAGTTCTGCCGGGTGGACCACATCCGGCGGCGCGCCTTCGATATCTGGCTCAACTATCACCTCGAATCCCTGAGCGAGCCCCGCATCGCCTGCAACGATCAGCGGCCTGACGCCTGAATCCACATCGCCGCGGGCATTGCCCGGGCATTCGCGCGCAGACTGCCACCAAGCTCATGTGCCGTCGGTTGCCAAGCCTCTGCGCAGGAGGTGACGCCGCGAGAGTCTTGGAATCATCTGGCCAGCACTGGGCGATCCGAGCCGGATCTCCGCACGGGCGCCGTGCCGACACGGCACGGATCGAAGGCCGGATCGGGACGTCGCCCGTTCATGGATGAGCGCCGCGCGTTTCCGGCCGGCTGACGTCACCACCATCGCTTCGGAACCGCGCCTCCTATTCGGGCTCCAAACGAAAACGCCGGGACGGACCCGGCGCTTTGGTTCAGGCGGTGGTGTCGCCAGCGGAGTGCTGATGCCTCACGCCGCCGCGTCGAGCATCCCCGAGGCGGCCTTGCGCTGCTCGAGCGTAACCGCGACCGCGTGCACCACGGCGGCGATGCGCACGGCGCTCTGCACGGCCTGCACGCCGAGGCCGTGCTTGCGCAGGGTCTTCTCGTGCGAGGCGACGCAGGTGCCGCAGCCGTTGATCGCGGAGATCGCGAGCGAGCACAGCTCGAAGTCGAGCTTGTCGCAGCCCGGGTTGACCAGCGCGTTCATGCGCAATCCGGCGCGCAGCGTCTGGTATTCGGGGTCTTCAACCAGATGCGTGAAGCGGTAGTAGACGTTGTTCATGGCCATGATCGCGGCCGCGGCACGGGCGCCGTTCAGTTCAGTTTCCGTGGCGTAGGCAGCGCCATCTGCCGCCAGCGCGGCGGTCAGCGGCTCGTAGCGTGCGGCGATCGCGGTGGCAAGTGCGACGAGTGCGATCTGCTTGCGGGTGAGGCCCGGCGCGCCGGCTTCGCTCAGCACGGACTCGAGGTTGAGGCGCAGGTCCTTGGCGTAATCAGGCAGCAGGGAGCGCAGATGTTCGAGGTTCATGGGGCCTCCGGGGGAAGGGAGTGGAAAAATGGAATCGCCGGCAGGATGCCGGGGGCAGGACGGTGCGCCGTGGCGTGCGGTCCGCGGCGCACCGGGTCGCCGCGCCGGGAACGGCGCGGCGGGTCCGCGATCAGGCGACCTTGAGGGTGTTCTCGCCCTGCTTCCAGTTGCACGGGCAGAGCTCGTCGGTCTGCAGCGCGTCGAGCACGCGCAGCACTTCCTCCGGGCTGCGGCCGACGGAAAGGTCGGTCACGTACACGAAGCGGATGATGCCCTGCGGATCAACGATGAAGGTCGCACGCTGCGCCACGCCCTCGTTCTTGTCGAGGATGCCGAGCGCCGAGGTCAGCTCGCGCTTGACGTCGGCGAGCATCGGAATCTTCAGCGCGTTGAGGTCCTTGTGGTGCGTGCGCCAGGCGTGATGCACGAACTCGGAATCGGTCGAGCCGGTCAGGAGCTGCGCGTCACGGTCGGCGAAGGCCTGGTAGTGGCGGTCAAAGCCGGTGATCTCGGTCGGGCAGACGAAGGTGAAATCCTTCGGGTAGAAGAACACCACGAGCCACTTGCCGGCATAGGTGTCGTTGTCGACCTCCACGAAGGCGTTCTTCAGGTCGGTCGAGACGGTGGCCTTCATCTTGAACTGCGGGAACTTGTCGCCAACGGTCAGCATTGCGTTGCACTCCTTGGGGGTGAGGATGGAACACCCGGCGATGCCGGGCACCAGGGGAACGGTGCGTAGTCTGCGAGGCCGGTTCTCATGGGTCCAATCGATTGTTAGCATCGCAGCCATAGGGGATTTTAATGGGTCGGCCATGAACCTGCGTGACCTCCGCTACCTCGTCGCCCTTGCCGAACATCGTCATTTCGGACGCGCGGCCGAGGCGAGTTTCGTCAGCCAGCCCACGCTGTCCACGCAGATCCGCAAGATCGAGGAAGAGCTCGGCGTGGCGCTGGTCGAACGCATGCCGCGCAAGGTGCTGCTGACCGAGGTCGGCGAGGAAATCGCCGCACGTGCCCGGCAGGTGCTGAACGAGGTCGAGCAGATCAAGGCCGTCGCGCGGCGCACGCGCGATCCGGAGTCCGGCACGCTGCGCCTGGGCATCTTCCCGACGCTCGGCCCTTACCTGCTGCCGCACGTCGTGCCGCGGCTGCACCAGCGCTTTCCGCGCCTCGAACTGCTGCTGGTCGAGGAGAAGACCGAGACCCTGCTGCGCCAGCTCCGCGAAGGACGCCTCGACGCGGCCGTGCTCGCCCTGCCCGTCGGCGACGAGCAGCTGCATGCCGAGTTCCTGTTCGAGGAGCCGTTCGTGCTCGCCGTGCCGCAGGATCACCCGCTTGCCAGGCGCCGCACGCTGCGTTTGCGCGACATCGGCGAGCAGAGTCTGCTGCTGCTTGAGGAAGGCCACTGCCTGCGCGACCAGGCACTCGAGGTCTGCCACCTCGCCGGCGCGGGCGAGAAGTCCGGCTTCCGTGCGACGAGCCTCGAAACTCTGCGCCAGATGGTCGCCGCGAACGTCGGCATCACCCTGCTGCCGGTGCTCGCGGTCAAGCCGCCGGTCGCGCAGGCCGAGGCCGTGCGCCTGATTCCGTTCGACGGCAAGGGACCGAACCGGCGCATCGCGCTCATCTGGCGCAAGTCGTCGGCGATGGCTGGTTTCCTCGGCCGGCTGGCCCAGGAACTCGCGCGGCTTCCGGCCGGGCTGCTCGATCCCGTCGCGATGACCGAGGCGCCTGCAGAGGCCGCAGCCTCAGACTCCGCAGATCGCAGCCCGCAAGCCCGCCGATCGCGGGCGGCGCGCTGAATCGAGCTATTCGGCGAGATCCACGCGCAGCTCGCGGCTGTCGCCGCAGCCATGATCGTCGACCGCGCGCACGACGTGCGCACCGGCCGCCGGCGCGGACCAGAACAGCGATTCGCCGGCCGCGGTACTGCCGAGATAGGCATCGTCCACGAACCAGTAGACGCGCTGCACGCCGGCATCGACCGTCGCAGCGAACGCGATGCGCTGATCGCCGCCGGTACCGCGCCGCAGCGTGTAGACCGCGCCGCGCAGCGGCGAGGTGATGCGCGGCGGATCGCCTTCCGCGTTGCCGGCGCTGCAGTCCGCCTCGGGCGGTGGCTTGCGCCGCGGCATGCCGGCCTGGGCGAATACGCGGGCGAGATCGGAAGGCCAGTATTCGTAGACCTCGGTCTTCGTGTACGCCGGGTCGAACGGCGGGCATGCCACGCGCCCGGTGCGCGTGTCGATCGGCACCGGCCGGTGCACGGTGCTGACGCGGATCGGCGAGACGCCCGGCAGGAACCAGGTCTCGCCGCGGCGCGGACACCAGGCGTTCGGCAGATCGCCGCTCGCGAGGCAGACCTCGACGCGCTTCAGGCGCGCCGGCACCGGCCAGCCTGGTTCGCGCAGGCCGCGCCGTTCGGCGGCGACCGCATCGACGATGCGGAAGAACAGGGGCGCCGCGGCCTCGACGCCGATCAGCGCGGGATTCGCGCTGCCGTCGAAGTTGCCGACCCAGACCACCAGCACGTACGGCCCGAACACGCCGGCCGTCCAGGCATCGCGGAAACCCCAGGACGTGCCGGTCTTCCAGGCGACCGGCAGGTGCGTGGCCTGCGCCGCGAGTGCCTCGTCCGGACGCGGGTTCTGGCGCAGCATGTCGAGCACGACGTAGCTCGCTTCCTCGCTGAGCAGCCGCACCGGTGCGCCGATCGGCTCGTCGGCACGCAGGCGCAACGGCCGGAGCTCGCCGCGATTAGCGAGCATCGCGTACAGCCCGGCGAGTTCCTGCATGGTCACCTCGCCGCCGCCGAGCACCAGGGCGAGACCGTAGTGCTGCTCGCTGGCCAGACGGCTGATGCCGGCCGCCTTCAGGAAGTCGTAGAGGCTTGGATTGCCGAGCTTCGAGGCCACGTACACGGCCGGGATGTTGCGGCTGCGGATCAGCGCCTCGGTCGCGCTGACCGGGCCGAGGAAGCGGCCGTCGAAGTTCTCCGGCGAGAACGGGCCGAAGCTCGACGGCACGTCGCGCAGGATCGTGCGCGGATGCAGCACGCCCTCGTCGAAGCCGAGCGCGTAGATGAACGGCTTTAGCGTCGAACCGGGCGAGCGCTTCGCGGCGGTGCCGTTGACCTGACCGGCGATGGCCGCGTCGAAGTAGTCGGCCGAACCGACCATCGCCTTGATGCCCATGTCGCGCGTATCGACGAGCAGCGCCGCAGCATTGACCAGGCCGTTGATGCGCCGCTGGCCGAGGTAGTCGCGCACCTGACGTTCGAGCGCGCCCTGCAGGCCGAGATCGAGCGTCGTGCGCAGGCTCGCCGTTTCGTGCCCGGCGATCCGCGCTTCGAGCAGGGCCTGATCGACCGCGTGCGGTGCGGTGAATGGCAGGCCGCGCACGCTGCCGAGCCGGAGCGGCAGGCGGAACAGCACATCCTCCGCCGCGTTCGGGCCGTGCGCGGTACGCCAGCGCTGGTACAGGCGATCGCGTGCCGCACGCAGTGCCGGCGAGAGCACGCCCGCCTCGCCCGCCTCGCCCGCATCGGCCACGCGCGCGCTCAGGCGGCGCGAGGGATCCTGCGGCAGCACCGCGAGCGCGAGCGCCTCGGGCAGGCTCAGCGTGCCGACCGACTTGCCGAAATGCACGAGGCTCGCCGCACCGACGCCCTCGACGTTACCGCCGTACGGTGCGAGGTTCAGATAGGCTTCGAGGATTTCGTCCTTCGAGTAACCGAGTTCGAGCCATACGGCGCGCAGCACCTGACGGAGCTTGCCGCCCGGCGTGCGCGTGTTGAGGTGCCAGGCGAGACGCGCGAGCTGCATGGTCAGCGTCGAACCGCCCTGCCGGTTGCCGCCGCGCACGTAGGTGACGAAGGCACCGCGCACGAGGCTGACCGGATTGAAGCCCGGATGCCAGCGGAACCAGCGATCCTCGTGCAGCTGTACGGCCTCGATCAGTTCGGGCGGAATCTCGGCGAGCGGCACCCACTGGCGGTATTTGTCGTCGCGACTCAAGGTGAGCCGCAGCAACCGGCCATCGGCATCGAGCACTGCGGTCGAGCCCGGGGCGAGTGACGACAGCGGCGGGTGTGGCCACAGCCGGAAGCCCACGAGTACCACACCCAGCAGGAGCAGCGCGGCGAGCACGTTGTGCCAGCGCGGCAGGCGCAAACGCGGGAACCACCGGATCACCGCATCCCACCGCCGACCGCCCGCACCGGCCTGGTGCGGGCGGTCGCGAGTCTCACGACCGTTCACGGTGCCGGACGGCGCTCCACCGTGAGCGTGCCGCCACCCTTCGACTGCGCCTGCACGGTGCGGTCGTAG
>Ga0116193_1001957_pt1 | contig 16253 bp, 15 predicted proteins | sample AD_UKC115_MetaG_FD_89892 | JGI IMG/M metagenome (GOLD analysis project Ga0116193, IMG submission 89892) | Active sludge microbial communities of municipal wastewater-treating anaerobic digesters from Hong Kong - AD_UKC115_MetaG | ecosystem: Engineered > Bioreactor > Anaerobic > Digestate... | reverse complement strand
TCGACCGTGCCGACGGCCTGGGGCGAGTCGGTCGTGATGCGTATCCTCGATCGCGAGAGCGTGGTCTTCGATTTCCACACGCTCGGCTTCACCGACGAGTTCCTGCCGCAGTTCCTGAAGGTGCTCGACCTGCCGCACGGCATCCTGCTGGTGACCGGTCCGACCGGTTCCGGCAAGACGACGACGCTGTACACGGCGCTATCCAAGCTCAACACGCCCGACGTGAAGATCATTACCGTCGAGGATCCGGTCGAGTACCAGATCGAAGGCATCAACCAGATCCAGGCCAAGCCGCAGATCGGCCTTGACTTCAGTCACGCGCTGCGCTCGATCGTGCGTCAGGACCCGGACATTATCATGATCGGCGAGATGCGCGATCTGGAGACCGCGAAGATCGCGATCCAGTCCGCTCTGACCGGCCACCTGGTGCTCTCGACCTTGCACACCAACAACGCGGCCGGCGGCATCACGCGCCTGCTCGACATGGGCGTCGAGGACTATCTACTGACCTCGACGGTCAACGGCATCCTTGCCCAGCGTCTCGTGCGCCGGCTCGACGCCGCGAGCGCCGAGCCCTACGTGGCGTTGCCGGAGGTCGTGAAGGAATTCGGTCTCGACCGCTTCACCGACGAGCGGCCGGTCCGCCTGTACCGGCCGGTGTCGACGCCGGCCTATCCGTCCGGCTATTTCGGCCGCACCACGATCATGGAATTCCTCGTGATGTCCGATGCGCTGCGGCGTCTGGTGATGAAGCACGCCGGCATGAGCGAGATCGAGGAGGAGGCGCGCCGCGAAGGCATGCGCACCATGTACGAGGACGGTCTGGTCAAGTCGCTGCACGGCGTCACCACGATCGAGGAAGTGTTGCGCGTGACGCAGGAGGGCTGAGCGCCGGTTCCCGGGCCGGAAAGCCCATACCCGGCTGCGTCCTCCGCTTCCTCCCGCACCGCCATCGTCAGGTCGCGTAGTGTGCGGGCACTCTTCCATCCGCACCCGCTGCAATCCCCGAGTCTCGAGTTCCGAAGCCCATAACCGAAGCCCATGCCCGTATTCCGATACAAGGCCGTCACGCCGGCCGGCGAAACCCTCGAAGGCCAGATGGATGCGGCATCGGCGGACGAGGTCGTCGCCAAGCTGCAGGATGCGGGCAACATCCCGCTCGAAGCGCTCGCCGCCGATGCGGCGGAAGGCGGGCGGTTCCTCGCCGGTCTGTTCCGCCGTCCGGTGTTCTCGGGTGCACAGGTCGTGCAGTTCACCCAGCAGCTCGCGACTCTGCTTGGCGCCGGCCAGCCACTCGACCGTGCTCTGCAGATCCTGCTCGATCTGCCCGAGGGCGAGAAGGCCAAGCGCATGCTCGAACGCATCCGCGATACGGTGCGTGGCGGTGCGCCGCTGTCGGATGCGCTGGAGGCCGAGCATGGGGTGTTCTCGCGCCTGTACGTGAACATGGTGCGTGCCGGCGAGGCCGGCGGCTCGCTCGACGACACGCTGCGCCGGCTCGCCGATTACCTCGAACGCAGCCGCGAGTTGCGTGGTTCGGTGATCAACGCGCTGATTTATCCGGCCTTCCTGGTCGGCATGGTGTTCCTGTCGTTGTTCATCCTGCTGATCTACGTGGTGCCGCAGTTCATACCGATGTTCCGCGACATGAACATCGAGATGCCGCTGATCACCAAGATCGTGTTCGGCGTGGCGACGGTCGTGAAGAACTTCTGGTGGGCGCTGTTCGCGCTCGTCGTCCTCGGCATCGCCTGGTGGCGCCGCCAGTATCGCCAGCCCGAAACCCGGCTGGCAATGGATGCGCGGCTGCTCGGGCTGCGCGTGGCCGGCGGAGTGATCCTGAAACTCGAGACGGCACGCCTCGCCCGCACGCTGGGAACTTTGCTGAAGAACGGCGTTCCCTTGCTGGCGGCGCTGGCGATCGCGCGCAACGTGATGGGCAACGCGGCACTGGCCGAAGCCATCGAGCAGGCTACCGAGGAGGTCAAGCGCGGCACTGGCCTGAGCTTCGCGCTGAACCAGAGCAAGCGCTTCCCGAAACTCGCGCTGCAGATGATCGCGGTCGGCGAGGAATCCGGCGAGATGGACGGCATGCTGATGAAGGTGGCCGACACCTTCGACCTCGAAGTACGCAATACCCTGGACCGCCTGCTCGCGGCCTTGGTGCCGGTAACCACCATTGCCCTGACAGTAGTCGTGGCGATGATCATGATGGCCATCATCCTGCCGATCATGGACCTGGCCGGATCCGTGCAATAACCCTGGAGAGCAACCATGTTGCAGTTCGCAAGACACAGTTTCCGCGCCCTGCCGCGTACGGCGGGTTTCAGCCTGCTCGAAATGCTCGCGGTGATCGTGCTGATCGGCATCGTCGCCGGCATCGTCGTGCAGCAGGTCGGCAAGAACGTCGACAAAGGCAAGTGGGGCGCCGGCAAGGCGCAGGTGTCGAGCCTCGCCGGCAAGGTCGAGAGCTATGCGCTCGACAACGGCAGTCCGCCGGCACGTCTCGAGGATCTCGTCGCCAAGCCGGGCGGTGCGTCGAACTGGCGCGGTCCGTACGCGAAGGAATCCGATCTCAAGGACCCGTTCGGCCATGCGTTCGCCTACAAGGCGCCGGGCGAGCACGGCGACTTCGACATCGTCTTCTACGGCAAGGACGGTCAGCCGGGCGGTGAAGGCAACAATGCCGACTACGGCAACTGGCAGTAAGCACGAATGCGCAGTCGGGCGTCGGCCGTCATCGCCTCCGTCCGGCCGTCTGCCGGTCGTGCCGCGATGTCGCGACTGCCGCTCGGTTTGCGGTTTTCGGGTTCATCGCCGCGCGTCCGGCAGCGCGGCTTCAGCCTGCTCGAGCTGATCGCGGTCATCGTGCTGATCGCCATCGTCATCACGGTGGCCTCGGTGAATGCCTCGAAGAGCCTGGGTAGCGCCAGGACCCGCGCGGTGAGCCGTGATCTCGTCGCCGCGTTGCGCTACACGCGCGGTCAGGCGATCGTGCACGGCGAGCAGCGCACGTTCGACGTCGATCTCGAGCACATGCGCTATCAGGCGCCGGGCCGTGAGTCGGTCGCATTCCCAGACGGCATCGAGGTGCGCGTGCTCACCGCGGCCAACGAGGTCTCGCCGGACCGCGTCGCACGTGTCCGCTTCTTTCCGGATGGCAGCTCGAGCGGCGGCCGGCTCTCGGTCGTCGCGGGCGATCGCCAGTGGCGTGTCAACATCGAATGGCTGACTGGCGAAGTCGCGCTCGACGAGGTGCAGCGTTGAACCCGGGCGCCGGTTTGCCGGTCACAGGCGGCATGCGCTTCGTCCGTCCGCCACCGGCCATGCAACGCGGCTTCAGCCTGATCGAGCTGGTCGCGGCCTTCGTCGTGTTCGCGCTCGGCTTCGGTGCCTTGATGCAGATCCTGACCGGCTCGGTGCGCAACGCGCGCCTGTCGTACGAATACACCCAGGCCGCCCTGTGGGCGCAGACGAAGCTCGATACCGCGGGTGTCGGCCAGCGGCTCGAGGAAGGCGTCACGCGCGGCAGCTTCAACGATGCCTACCGCTGGGAGATGCAGGTCGCGAAGTTCCAGCCGGCGGACAGTGAGGCGATGAAGGGCGTGCAGGGCACTTATCCGGTCGATCTGTTCCGCATCGACCTCGAGGTGCACTGGGGCGCGCGCGGGCAGGAACGCACGGCGCATTTCGGCACGCTGCGCGCGGCCAATCCGGATCTCGGTGGCAACGGACCGTCTAATCCCGCCATGTTCCCGTTGCGCGGCACGGGAGAGCGCCGATGACCGTGCGGCGTTCCGGCGGCTTCACGCTGCTCGAAGTCCTGATGGTGATCACGCTGCTCGCGGTGCTGATGGCCGCGGCGTTCGGCGGCATCCGCACGAGCATCAAGGCGATCGATTCCGGCGAGGCGCTGATCGACGAGGTGAACCGGCTGCGCGTGACCCAGGAATTCATCCGCCACGAACTGAGCCGCGCCCTGCCGCTGCCATTCGGGCAGGAGAAGGGTACCGGCATCAATTTCGTGTTCCAGGGCGAGCGCGATTTCATGCGCTTCGTCGCGCCGATGCCGGGTTACCTGAGCCGTGGTGGCGCCTACGTGCAGACCCTCGAACTCGCCGGCACACGGGGCGGTTCGCAGTTGCTGTTCACGCACCGGATGCTCAATGGCTTCGATCTCGACCGCCTATCGAAGGACGACGTGAAGCCGGTCACGCTGCTCGAACACCTGCGCGGCGGGCGTTTCCGCTATCGCGGGTACGACGACGAGGGCAAGCTCGGCGACTGGCAGGACGACTGGAAGGATCCGTCGAAGATGCCGGTCATGGTGCGCATCGAACTTGACCCGGCCAGCGGCAGCCGGGTCGATTGGCCGCTCATGGAGGTGCCGCTGATCGTCGACGCGGCAGCGATCGTCAATGCCGGTTTCATGCCGCGGGAGCCGCTGCAGTGAACAGGGCTTCCGCACGCGGTGTTGCCTTCGTCCTAGTGCTCTGGGTGATCGCCCTGGTCAGCATCCTGCTCGGCAGTTTCGCGCTCATCGCGCGTACCGAGAACCTGCAGGCACGGCATCTGTTCAACACGATCAGTGCGCGCTATGCGGCCCAGGCCGGTATCGACCGAGCCGTATTCGAGCTGCGCAATCCGGACCTGCTGACGCGCTGGGTAGCGGATGGGCGCCCCTACGAATTCGCATTCGACGACGCCACGGTGACCGTGGAACTGACCGACGAGAGCGGCAAGATCGACATCAATCATGCCGATCCGGTGATGCTGACGTCGCTGTTTCAGTCGATCGGCTTCGACGAGTCGCGCGCCGAAGCGCTGGCCGATGCAGTCGTCGACTGGCGCGATCCGGACGATCTAGCCAGCCCGCACGGCGCGGAGTCGGCCGAGTATCGGGCCGCCGGACTGCCGTATCGGCCGAAGAATGCGCCGTTCGATACGGTCATGGAGATCCAGCAGGTGCTCGGCATGGATTACGACGCCTACAAGCGGCTCGAGCCGGCGATCACGATCTTTGCCAGCAGCAACCGGCCGAATCCGGGCTTCGCACCGCTCGAGGTGCTGCGCACCCTGCCAGGCATGAGCGACGAGCTTGCCCAGCAGATCCTGACCCAGCGTCAGGCCACGCCGCCAGGCCAGCCGGCGGCAATCAACCTGCCGGACGGCACGCCTGTCGTGGCTTCGGGTGGGGGGCTCACGTATAGTATCCGATCCCACGCCAGACTCCCGGGCGGCGCCAGTGCGACGCTGGACGCCACGATCCGTCTCGGCGGAGCGAACCTTGCCGGCAGGCCCTATACGATCCTGCGCTGGCGTGACGGCGAAAATTCCTGATGGCCACCCTCGACGCACTGGAACCCCAGCTCGTCCGTCTGCGGGCGATGTATGCGAAGACGCCGCTGCCGCGCTTTCTGGCGTGGTGGTGGCGCGAGCTGCTTGCATGCCTGCCCGCACGCTGGCGGGCCGCGCTCGCCGAACGCACCGAGGCGCTGCTGCTCGAGACCGAGGGGCGCACGCTCGTGGTGCGTCACCAGTCCGGCGAGGCGATCACGCCGCTCGGTCGGATCGAGCTGGACATTCCGGCCGAGGCGCAACGCGTCGAATTCGCACAGCTCCAGACCGGTATCGACGTACCGCTGCTGCGCCTGTACTACTGCATTCCGGCTCAGCGTACCCTGCGCCGCACGCTGAGCCTGCCGGCCGCGGCCGAGGAACGCCTGCGCCAGGTGCTCGTCTTCGAGATGGACCGGCAGACGCCCTTCAAGGCCGATCAGGTTTATTTCGACCACCGTGTGATCGGTCGGGATGCTTCCGGGCGTTCCCTGCACGTGGACCTGACCGTCATCCCGCGTGCCCAGCTCGATGCCGAGCTTGCCGCCATTTCCGGCCTAGGCGCGGCCCTCGACGGCGTCGATTGCTGGCGCGATCGCGAGGCCGCTACCCGGCTCGGCATCAATCTGTTGCCCGCTGAATGGCGCGCCCGGCGCCGCGATCTGCGCCTGCGCCTGAATCTCGCGCTCGCCGCGACCGCGGCCCTGCTGCTCGCCGTCGTGATGGTGGAGTCGGTGACCAATCGCGAACAGGCGCTAGCCGGGATGACCGAGGCGGTGCATGCCACGCAGGAGGACGCCAAGGTTGTTTCCGCTCTGCGCAAGACGCTCGACGACACCATCGACTCGGCGAATTTCCTGGCCAGCAAGAAGCGTTCGACTGTGACCATGGTCGAGCTGCTCGATGATCTGTCCCGGCGCCTGCCGGACAGCACCTACATCGAGCGCCTGAACCTCAACGAGGACGGGCGCCTCGAAGTGCAGGGGCTGAGCGACGAGGCGCCGAAGCTGATTAACGACCTGCAGCAGTCCGAACTGATCGCCAATCCGGCCTTCCAGGGTGTGATCCAACCGGACCCGCAGAAGAAGAAGGACCGGTTCAACCTGATCGCCCAGGTCAAACCGCGCGAGGCCAGGGCGCCGGCGCATGCCAGGCCCGATGGCGAGGTAGCCCCGGCCGCCGCCGGCAGCAAGGAGGAAGGCCATGCGCCTGCTGCCGGAAGCCAGTAACGGCCGCTTCATGGCCGTCGTGCTGCTGCTGATCGCGCTGCTGTTCGTCTACCTGCTCGGCGTGCACTGGTGGTTCGTCGCGCCGCATCTGGCGATTTCGGAGCAAATGCAGGATCTGCGCGAACAGCAGAAACGCTACCGCGAGATCGTCGCGCAGCGTGCCCAGATCGACAAGCGCCTGACCGAAGCGCGCCAGTTCGAGCAGAACAACCAGGCCTTCCTCGCGCAGACCGATGCGAGTGCCGCGTCGGCCGATCTGATCCAGCGCCTCAAGCAGGCCGTCACCGAGCACTCGCCGGATCCGAATCGCTGTCAGATTGTCACTAACCAGCCGATGAACGCCGGCAAGCCCGAGCTGTATCAGCGCGTCACCGTGCAGGTGAACATGCGCTGCGACATGGAGCCGCTCAAGGACATCCTCTACGAACTCGAGGCCGGCAAGCCGTATCTGTTCGTCGATCAGTTGATGATCTACAAGCAGGCCTACGGTTTCGTCCCGCCGGGCCAGAAGAAGCAGGCGCAGCCGAGCGCGTTGAGCGTGCGCTTCAACCTTTCCGGCTACATGCGCCAGCGCGGCGCCGTCAAGGACAAGTCATGAACGCGCAGTCCGCACGGCTCGTGACGCGCGTGCTCGGCGCCGCCTGCGCCGGATTGGGTCTGATCGCCTTCGCGCAGTTCCTCGGTATGGGCCGCGGCTACCACTGGGAAGCCGGTGAGGGTGAGCCGGCACCGTTGCCGAACGTCGCGACGATCGAGAACGAGACCGCGTTCCTGCAACCGAGCAGCCAGTACGACGAAATCAAGGTGCACCCGCTGTTCAACGAGGATCGCAAACCGACGCCGATCGAGGCGCCGGACACGGCCGTCGCGAGCGACGTGCCCCAGGTTCCGCTGAATGCCACGCTGACCGGCGTAATCATCACCCCGGAGGTGAAGATCGCCATGCTCAAGGACAACACCAAGGGTGAGCCGGTGATGCTGCACATCGGCATGCCATTGCCGGGCGATCAGGCGGTATGGGTAGTCACCGACATCCAGCCGCGCCGGATCCTGCTCAAGAGCGGCAGCGACGAGTCCGGCGAGCTCAGTCTCGAGGTCTCAACCAGCACGCCGCCAGCGCCCACGCCGCGCGTGAATCCGCCGCTGGCCATGCCGGCACCGGTACCGAATCCCGGCGGGACGCCGGGCGCGCCTGCGACGAGCGTCGTTCCACCACCGCCGCCGTCGGCGGCCGAACAGCAGGCCGCAACCCCGCCCGGCGACCGGGCGGCCGAGCTGCAGAAGCGCATCGAGGAACGCCGCCGCGAGATGCGCGAGCAGGCCGAACGCCAGCGCCAGCAGCAAATGCAGCAAGACAAGCAATCGGAGTGATGCCCGTGTTCCCATGCCCCTCCCGCCTGAGCCTTGCCGCTGCGCTCGCCGCCCTGCTGGCCGGCTGCGCCACCCCGGGAATCAGGAATGCACCGACAACCGGTGACGAGCCCGTCGCAACCCCGGCGCCGGCCACTCCGGCCACGCGCTCCGATGCGGCACGCGATAGCGGTCCGATCTCCCTGAGCCGCGGTGGCGACGAGACGCAGAAGCCGGCCAAGTCCGAAATCGAGCCGGGCACCGGCCGCTTCATCAACGAACAGGCCGCCAAGGCCGGCCCGGCGGCGCCCCCGGCCGAGGAAGGGCAGGTGACGTTCAATTTCGAGAACCAGCCGATCCAGGCGGTGGTCAAAGCCTTCCTTGGCGATCTCCTGCATCAGAACTACGTCATCGCGCCCGGCGTACAAGGCAACGTGACCTTCTCGACCTCGAAAGCGATCAAGGCCGACCAGGCCATGCCGATCCTCGAGATGCTGCTGTCGTGGACCAACAACACGCTGGTCTACGAGCAGGGCCGCTACACCGTGCTGCCGGTCAAGGACGCGATCCCGGGCAAGCTCACGCCGCGTGTCGGTTCGCCGGCCATGGCCAAGGGCTACGAAGTGCGCGTTTTCCCATTGCACTACATCTCGCCGAACGAGATGCAGAAGCTCTTGAAGCCGTACGCCAAGGCCGATGCGTTCGTTTCGGTCGATACGGCGCGCAGCATGCTCGTCCTGGCCGGTACCGCGGCCGAGCTCGCGAACTACCAGCGCACCATCGACATCTTCGACGTCGATTGGCTGAAGGGCATGTCGGTCGGCGTCTATCCCGTACAGCGCGTCGAAGTTGCCAAGATCATGCCCGAGCTCGACAAGCTGTTCGGCGCGAGCGGCGAGTCACCCATGGCCGGCATGTTCCGCTTCATCCCGATCGAGCGTACCAACTCGGTCGTCGTCATCACGCCGAACCGCGCCTATCTCGAGAAGGCCGAGGAATGGCTGCGCCGTCTCGACCAGGGCGGTGCCGAGAGCGGCACGCAGCTCTACGTCTACGACGTGAAGAACATCAAGGCCACGGATCTCGCCGATCGCCTGAGCGAAGTGTTCACCGGCCAGCGCAGCAGTACGAGCACGCGGTCGAGCAACCGCGGCAACGTCGCGCCCGGCCTGCAGCCAGTCGAGGCACGTGGCGGCACCAATGCCACGCAGGGGCAGGCCGCCGGCAGCGGCACGATGGGCCAGATGCGTACCAACGCTAATGCCGGCGGCTCCAGCAGTGACGGCGGCTCGCATGCCGGCAGCTTCAAGATCGGTGACGAGGACAGCGAGGTGCGCATCTCGGCCGTTGAGGAAAACAACCAACTGCTCGTGATGGGCACGCCGAGCCAGTGGGGCGTCATCCAGTCCGCGGTCAAGCGGCTCGATATTGAGCCGCTGCAGGTGCAGATCGAGACCAAGATCCTCGAGGTCGGCCTGAGGGGCGAGCTCAGCTTTGGCGTGCAGTGGTATCTGGAGGGATTGATCGGCGCCGCAGCAGGTTCTCCAGAAGGCTTTGGCCAGCCTGGAAACAAGCAGCGTGGAGCGCTCGGCGGCGGTGGAGTAGCTCCAGGCACAGATCCTTTCTTCTATTCGTATATCGGTCCGGAACTGCAGGTTGCCGTGCGGGCATTGGAGAGCAACGGCAACACCCGGATAGTCTCGGCGCCATCGCTGCTCGTACTGAACAACCGCGAGGCGCAGATCATGGTCGGCAATCAGATACCGGTCGTGCAGACCTTCTACAACCCGGGTTTCGGCACGGTAGTCAACAACAACTCTTCGACCAGCTCAGGCTTGGCCTTCAATACCGGCTCCGTGCAGTACCGCGATACCGGCATCCAGCTGCAGGTCACGCCTCGCGTCAATCCGGGAGGCTTGGTGTACCTCGAGGTCGCCCAGGAGGTAAGCAAGCCTGGCGCCAAGACCGAAGCGGACCTGAGCGGCAACCGGCCGATCGAGCGCAGGACCTTGTCGACGGAGATCGCGGTGCAGAGCGGTCAGACCATCCTTCTGGGTGGGTTGATCCAGGACACCAACTCCGAGTCGAAAGGAGGGGTGCCTGGTCTGAGCCGCATCCCGATTCTCGGACGATTGTTTGGTACCACCTCACACAGCAACGAGCGGACCGAACTTCTCATCCTGATCACGCCGCGGGTCGTCACGAACTCGGAGGAGGCCCGCACCATCACCGACGAATACCAGAAGCGTTTCGAGTCGCTCGCGCCCCTGCAGCGTCCGGCGCCGCACAAGGCGGCAGAGACCAGGCCGCTTCCCGATACAAACAAGCCCAATCAGGAGTGAATGCCCGATGCTCAAGACCATCGTCCGTCTCATGGCCGCGCTCGCCGTGCTCGGCGCCTTCGGCGGCTGCACCGGCACTGGCGGCAAGGGCACTCGACCGGACAGGCAGCCCGTGGCGGTCGAGGACCGCGCCGTCAAGCGCTGGGACCTGCTGATCGCCGGCAAGGCCGACGAAGCCTACGAATACCTGACCCCTGGCTACCGCCAGACCCATCCCAAGGATCCTTACGTCGCGGCCATGTCCAACCGGCCTGTGAAGTGGAAGACGGCCAAGTTCGCCCGCAAGGAATGCGAGTCCGAAGACGCCTGCACCGTGTACCTGCACATCACCTACGAGCTGCGCATCCATGCCGGTATCGACAAGCCCGTCGAGGGCTTCGCCGGCGAGGAAGAACACTGGCTGAAGGTGGATGGGAACTGGTATCACCTGCCCCAGAAGTGACATGCAACTGCTTGCCGTGCCGAGGATTTCACGGGGATTGCGTTGACTCTGACTTTGGCATAGCATACGGGCGCTGTTGCCTGACCGTGCTCCGCCAAGGCGGGCCAAAACCGCTGACCAGGTGCATGGCAGGTTCTTCGCAAAAGCCCTGTGGTTGATTAGGAGTGTTGTGATGAAAAGAAATAGCTTGACGACCTCTGTCGTCGCTGGCATCGCCGGCGTGGCAGGCATCGCGAGCCTCGCCAACGCCGTCGTGCTGAATCCGGACGGTCTCGGCCAGGTTCTGCTCTACCCGTACTTCACCACCCAGGCCCATCAGCAGACGCTGATCTCGGTGGTCAATACCACGAGCATCTCCAAGGCGGTCAAGGTTCGCTTCCTCGAGGGTCACAACTCTCGCGAAGTCCTCGACTTCAACCTGTACCTCTCGCCGTTCGACGTGTGGACCTCCACCGTCTTCAAGAAGAGCGATGCGAGCCTCGCTGGCGATGGCGCCGCCATCCTGACCTCGGACCAGAGCTGCACGGCTCCGACCAAGGACCAGTGGACAGGTACTGTCGGTGGCAACCCGTATCAGGAGTTCTTCAACTACCAGTACAACGGCACCAATGCCGATACCGGTCCGACCGGTGACAGCCGTACCCTGGAAGGTCACCTCGAGCTGATCTCGATGGCTGACATCGTTCCGGGTAGTAATCTCGACCAGGCCGTAACCCACGTCGCCGGTGTGCCGGATGATTGCGATTACGCGGCCTCCATCATCGCGTCCGATCCGGACCTGCTGCCGCCGACCGGTGGCCTGTTCGGCGCCGGCGCGATCGTCAACGGCGCGCAGGGTACGTTCTACACCTACAACGCCGACGCGATCGATGGCTTCACGGTCACCGCGCTGTTCTACGGCACGTCCTCGCTGTTCCCGTCGCTGGCCCAGGCCAACACGAGCCCGATCGACGCCACGGCCTATGTGTTCAACAATGGCCAGTTGATCACCTCGAACTATACGCTGGCTAATGCAGTTGATGCGGTCAGCGCGGTGTTCGCCCAGAACGCGATCTTCAACGAGTACAACGTCGATTCCGCGGCCGGTTCCAATACCGACTGGGTTGTCACGTTCCCGACCAAGCGTTTCTATGTCGACCCAGCCATCATCGGCGCGGCGAACCCGGCCATTGCGCCGTTCTCGTTCCGCTTCGGTCAGAACGTAACGGGTAACGGCCTTGGTCTGTCCTGCACGCAGATCGGCATTAGTCAGTGGGATCGTGAAGAAGGTCATCCGACGGTGACGGTTGGCTTCTCGCCGCCGCCGCCCGGCCAGCCGGCCTCCTCGCTCTGCAAGGAGTCCAATGTCATCAGCTTCCTGAACGTCAGCTCCGCTCCGAGCGCGTCGGGTGTGCTGGGCTCGACCCTGGTGACCAACGTCAAGCCGTTCGCCAAGACCGGCTGGATGCGTCTGGATCTGGATCCGGCAGGTCAGCCGCATGCCATGCGTCCGTCGGTCGATCTCGATGTCTATCATGGTCTCCCGGCCACGGGCTTCGAGGCGGTGAACTACGTCAACGGCAACGTGACGGCCGGTGTGTTGGCGAACTACAGCGGCCTGTTCCGTCATCGCGGCAGCCGCAACTGCACCAACACGGGCACAGGCGCCTGCTCCTGATATTTTCAGGGACAGTGTTGTTGTTCGGAGAGAGGGGCCCTAACAGGCCCCTCTCTTTTTTGGCCGACTGTGATGTGAATTCCTCGGTGATGCGGGCCGCCTCAGTCAATTCCCTGAGGGTCACCTGCATATGGAGCGTCTAACGTGATCGTTGGCGCAGTGTGTCGCCATGGATGTCGATATCACATACCGATATTCGTTCATCGGCAGGTTAACGCTCTGTTTGCAACCCTTGCGTGGTCGGGCGCTACAATCCTGCGTCAGGTCAGAGAGGAAACGATCATGTCCAGATCATGCGCGCTATTGATGTCGGCGGGTCTGCTGTGCTGCTACATGGCCGGCAGTACCGCGCAGGCGACGCAGCTACAGCTCATCTATACGCCAGCCGGGGGCACCGCGCAGACTTGTCAGTTTGACGTCGACAGCAATGGCGTGACGCTGGATCCCGTCACGGGCAAGTTGGTAGCCACCGGCTCTTTCAATACCGGCGCCGGGTCGAATTGTCCGACGGCCGCCGTAGTCGGCACACCGTCATTCACCAATTCCCTATCCGGCGACATTGCTTCTGCCGTGGACACTGGCAGCGCGCAGACACTGACCTGGGCGGCCGATGCCGATTCCTGTACCTACGACGGCACTACGCTGGCTCAAGCGGTCGCGAACTGGCCGAGCAGTGGTAGTGCTTGCTCGAATGCATCGGCATGCGGACAGACGCATACGGTCAATATCACGATTCCTGCCGACGGTAGCTATACATTCAAGCTCAATTGCTACAAGACCGGAAATGCTACACCTGTCGTCTCGCAAGTGAGTACTGCGGCGGCGACACCGGCATCTACCGGCTGTATCGCACCGGCCGGATTGACTCGTGCCAACAAGATCACGCTGTTCGACGGGCAGAATGTCCAGCGGTCCAACGTGGACTCCACCAAATTCGAGAACATCTGGGGTTACAACACATCCAAGCCGAGCCTTCCGACTCTCTGGCCGGGAAACTATAACAGCCAGGCGCGCCCGGAGCTGCCCCCAGGTTACTATCTCTCGGCGCAGTTCACGGTGCCGGCCGGCATGGCTGCTGGCAAATACGGCAACTTCAGTGCGAATGAGACAAATCCGGAATCGGCAGGTGGATGGACCGTCACGATCAGCACCTCCTGCGGTGACTTCCGTGCGGCCAACCAGAATCCCATTGCACCTTCCTGCGTGAAGGACAGCCTCCCACCGAGTTCGCCCATTTCTTGGCAAGTCGGCACGAATTACTCGTCAAGCTCGTTGTGTCCATTGACTCCGGGCCAGACGTACTACCTGAACATGATCTACGCACCGCTGGCTACCCCGACACAGAGCTATTGCACCGGGACATGCGGCAACCTGATTGCCAACGGACCTGGGAACTTCTAGCCAAACGCCTGGTCGGCATTTAAGTCCTGACACTGGAACGGGCGCGCTGGTCGCGCCCGTTCCGCTTGGAGGTTCCGTGAAAAAAATAACAGTTCTATGCTTCTTCCTCTTTGCCGGCTTCGCGAATGCGTTCACCAATGGTGACGCCGATGAGGTGATCGTCAGCCAGGGCGGGGCCAGCGTTACCTATGCCGATGTCGATGCCTACATGCAGCGCATGCCGGAGAGTGACAGACCAGGTTTCTCGGACAGTCCCACGCGCATCGAGACCATGCTGCGTGGACTGCTGCTCGATAAGCAACTGGCAATCCAGGCTCGTGAACGACACCTCGACAAGGATGCTCTCGTACAGAAGCAGGTTTCACAGGCCGTGGACATGGCCCTCGCCCGGGCCCGCACCCAGGAGTTCATTTCCACGCTTAAGAAGCCGGACTTCGCCATGCAGGCGAAGGAGGAGTTTCTGACGCACAAGGCCGATTACAGCTTTCCGCAGCAGGCGAACGTCGAGCACATTCTGATCAAGGACGAAGGGCGTGAGGCGGCTGCGGCACAGGAGCTTGCAGAGGAAGTGCTGGCCAAAGCAAAGGCCCAACCGGACCAGTTCCAAGCCCTGGTGGAACAATATTCAGAGGACCCGAGCAAGGCCCAGAACCACGGTCGAGTGCAGAACGCTGGCTCCAATGACTATGCGCCCGCCTTTGCGGAGGCTGCTCGCAGTCTGAAGAAGGTAGGCGACATTTCGGGAATCGTGCGGACGCCCTTCGGCTTGCACGTCCTGAAGCTGGTCGAGATCGTCCCGCCTCGACAACTCAGCTTCGAAGACGCGAAGTCACGAATTATCGAGCGTCTCGACAAGGAGTGGACCGAGCAGCAGATCCGTGATTTTCTCGACAACCTGCGCAACAACCCGTTCGATGCGGACCCGGACCGTGTCGCCTCGCTTCGCGAGCGCTACCGGACCGCAAACAAGGCGGTGCCGCAGCCCAGCACCTCCACCAAGGCCGGCCACTGAGCGGAGCACGTGTCGTACGGGCTGGGCTGAGCCTGCTCCTGATATTGGCGGAGTGTGCCTTGAGTGCCTCGCCTGGCCATGTTATCGCCCGCCCGCCATTGCGGGCGGCGTCGCGATGCGGGCGGCTTTCTGCGGATAGTGAATTGTGGAGGAGGTGGCTTGTTGCCATCTTCTCAATCGAACAGTCCTGGCCGAGCTTGCATAGATTCACGGGGAATCCGGCACCTGCAAGACTGACCTTCGTGCGGGCCATCCGTGGCCCGTATCATCAGGCCATCTCTCGACAGTCTGCTGACAGCGAGGCATGGAGTATCCACGCATGAGCACTGCCACCAGGCTGGTGGCCGACCGGCTGCGGATCATCCTGCATTTCACCCGTCGTGACTTGCGCAACCGCTATCTCGGCAGCTTCAGCGGCGGGGCCTGGGCCTTGCTGCAACCGCTGTTGCAGCTCGCCGTCTACACCTTCGTATTCGGCTATGTGTTCAAGGCGCGCCTGCCCGGTAGCAATGCACCGGGCTACGTCGCATTCCTGGTGGCCGCCTTGTGGCCGTGGCTGGCGTTTTCCGAGAGCCTGCAACGTGCCGCGACGGTCCTGCAGGAGCACGCCGGACTGATCGCCAAGGTGAAGCTGCCGCGGCTCGTGCTGCCGGCAGCACCCGTACTGGCGAGCTTCTGTCTGCATGGCGCGGGTTTTCTGGCAATCCTCGTCATACTTGGACTCACGGGACACGATGTCTCGCTCGCGCGCCTGCCGTTGGTTCTTCCAGCCTATGCATTGCTCCTGCTGTTCGCGCTCGGCCTCGGCACGCTCCTGTCGGCCCTGCAGGTGTTCGTACGCGACATCGCGGCAGCCTTGCCGCAGTTGACGATGCTCTGGATGTTCGTCTCGCCGGTGTTCTATGCGCGCGAGACGTTGCCGGCGCCGTATTCCGGCTGGCTTGCCTACAATCCCTACACGGCATTCGCGGAATACTTCCGTTGGGCGTTGCTGGATCAGGCGATGCCAGATGTGCGCGCCTGCCTGGTCTCCGTGGTGGCCGTGTTGCTCGTCGTGATGGCAGGGCTCTGGGCATTCAGGCGGCTCGGTCCGCACTTCGAGGATTTCCTGTGAGTGGGGACGTACTCGTCGAGGCGCGTGGGTTGACCAAGGCCTACCCGCTCGTGCACCGGCGTGCCGATCGACTGCGCGCGCTGCTCGGACTGCTCGCCGGCTCGGCAGCGCCCGAGGCGGCAACGGTGCTGGCCGACGTGGACCTTCGCGTGTGCCGCGGTGAATCGCTGGGCCTGATCGGCGAGAACGGGGCAGGCAAGTCCACGCTGCTGAAGTTGATCAGCGGCGTGCTGACGCCGAGCCGCGGCCAGGTCGTCGTGAAGGGACGCATCGGCGCCCTTCTGGAGCTCGGCGCAGGTTTTCACCCGGAGTACACAGGGCGCGAGAACATCGCGATGGCGGCTACCCTGTACGGCATGGGTGGGAGCG
>Ga0116193_1001956_pt1 | contig 16253 bp, 14 predicted proteins | sample AD_UKC115_MetaG_FD_89892 | JGI IMG/M metagenome (GOLD analysis project Ga0116193, IMG submission 89892) | Active sludge microbial communities of municipal wastewater-treating anaerobic digesters from Hong Kong - AD_UKC115_MetaG | ecosystem: Engineered > Bioreactor > Anaerobic > Digestate... | reverse complement strand
CCTGGAACGCCTGCGGATTGAAGCGGAAGGTGGTGCAACCCTTCAGGCCCTGCTGGTGGGCGTAGCGGTAGATGTCCTTGAAGTCCTCGTACGGGTAGTCGGTGGGGACGTTGGCGGTCTTGGAGATCGAGGAATCCACCCACTTCTGCGCCGCGGCCTGCACGTCCACGTGCTCCTTCGGGCTGATGTCGTCGGCGCTGATGAAGTAGTCCGGCAGCTTGGCGGCCGCGTCCTCGGCGAACGGCATCGCCTTCGGGTTGACCAGCTCGCGGTAGGCCAGCAGCTCGAACGAATAGACGTCGACCTTTTCCTTGGTCTTCTTGCCTTCGCGGATCACGTTGCGGCTGTAGTGGTGGGCGAACGACGGCTCGATGCCGTTCGACGCGTTGTTGGCCAGCGACAGCGAGATGGTGCCGGTCGGCGCGATCGAGCTGTGGTGGGTGAAGCGGGCGCCGACCTCGGCCAGCTCCTCGACCAGTTCCGGCGCGACCTCGGCCACCTTCTGCATGTAGCGGCTGTACCTGGCGTGCAGGGTCTTGCCTTCGATGTCCTGGCCGATCTTCCAGCCGTCGCGGACCATTTCCGGGCGCTGGCGCAGCATGGCCGCGGTGACGGTGAAGCGCTCGTCCATGATCGGCGCGGCGCCCTTCTCCTTGGCCAGCGACAGGCCCATCTCCCAGCCGGCCACCGCCATGTCGCGGGCGATGCGTTCGGTGAACTCGCAGGATTCCTTGCTGCCGTACTTCATCCGCAGCATGGTCATGGTGCTGCCGAGGCCGAGGAAGCCCATGCCGTGGCGGCGCTTGCGCATGATCTCGTCGCGCTGCTGCTGCAGCGGCAGGCCATTCACTTCCACCACGTTGTCCAGCATGCGGGTGAACACGCGCACCACTTCCTTGTATTCCTCCCAGTCGAACTCGGCCTGGGCGGTGAAGGGATGCTTGACGAACTTGGTCAGGTTGACCGAGCCCAGCAGGCAGGCGCCGTACGGCGGCAGCGGCTGCTCGCCGCAGGGGTTGGTGGCGCGGATGTTCTCGCACCACCAGTTGTTGTTCATCTCGTTGACCTTGTCGATCAGGATGAAGCCCGGCTCGGCGTAGTCGTAGGTCGAGACCATGATCATGTCCCACAGGTGGCGGGCGCGGATGTGCCCGTACACCTTGCAGGCGACCAGGCCGTCGTCGCGCACGATGTAGTGCTTGTGGGTCGGCCATTCGCGCCACACGACCTGCTCGGCGTTGGCGAGGTCGATGTCGCCGGCCTCCTTGTCGTTGACCGGGAACACCAGCGGCCAGTCCTGGTCGTTGTTGACCGCGGCCATGAAGCCGTCGGTGATCAGCAGGGACAGGTTGAACTGGCGCAGGCGGCCGTCCTCGCGCTTGGCGCGGATGAAGTCCTTCACGTCCGGGTGCGACACGTCGAAGGTGCCCATCTGCGCGCCGCGGCGGCCACCGGCGGAGCTCACGGTGAAGCACATCTTGTCGTAGATATCCATGAACGACATCGGGCCGCTGGTGTACGCGCCGGCGCCGGCGACGAACGCGCCGCGCGGGCGCAGCGTGGAGAATTCGTAGCCGATGCCGCAGCCGGCCTTCAGGGTCAGGCCGGCCTCGTGGACCTTGTCGAGGATGCCGTCCATCGAGTCCTGGATGGTGCCGGACACGGTGCAGTTGATGGTGCTGGTGGCCGGCTTGTGTTCCTGCGCGCCGGCATTGCTGGTGATGCGGCCGGCCGGGATCGCCCCGCGGCGCAGCGCCCAGGTGAAGCGCTCCATCCAGTACTGCTGCAGGTCCACGGTGGGCTCGGCCTCGGCCAGCGCCTTGGCGACGCGCTTGTAGGTGCCGTCGATGTCGGCATCCAGCGCCACGCCCTGCTTGGTCTTGAGGCGGTACTTCTTGTCCCAGATGTCGGTCGATGCCGGCTGCATCGGGATGTCCTGCTTCGTGTCCGTGGCCACCGCTTCAAGCCTCGCCGTGCTCATGCCATGCCTTCCATTCGTGATCCTGCTCCTGTCCGTGTGGTGCTGCGGCGAAGCCGCTCCGTGTTGTCCGCTTTCGCCGTCGCGGGGGCGACGACGGGGCCTCGCGCCGGTGGCGCGCTGCCTGTCTTGTCCGTGTTATGCCGCGTCTTCCATCCTGCGCCGCTCCCCAACGGTCGCCGATCTCGTCAACCCGTGAAACACAACGCTTGGGTTTGTTTCACACAACCAACCACAAGATGTAGTGGAAGCGCGGGAAACGACCTTAGCCAGCCCCCGGGGCGAAGTCAACGGCAAATCGAACCGGATTTGCCCGCCGGCGCGGCATGACCTCCGGCAACTCGCGCCGGGCTTGGGTTTCACCGAAGATTCAAGGATCGCGGCGGAAAGTGTGAATGCGCCTTCTCGGCGCCCGACCGCCGTCCCTCCCCGGAGTCGTACCGCAATGCAGCACTCGCTCCCCGCCAACACCCCCCGTTCCACTGCCCGCACCACCTTGCTGGCATTGACCGCCGCCGCGGCCTTCGGCGGCTTCGCCGCCACCTCGATGCAGTACCTGCTGGATCAGCCCGCATCCGCCGAGCCCGCGCCAAGCGCCGCCACCGTGCCCGCCACCGCGGCGCTGCCGGCAGTGGTCAACGGCACCCCGATGCCCTCGCTGGCACCGATGCTCAAGCGCGTGCTGCCGGCGGTGGTCAGCGTCAACACCAAGCAGCGGGTGCGGGTGAACACCCCGTTCGGCGACGACCCGGTGTTCCGCCGCATGTTCGGCATCCCGGAGGAACGGATCGCCCAGTCGCTGGGGTCCGGCGTGATCATCGACGCCCAGCGCGGCCTGGTGCTGACCAACAACCACGTGGTCGAGGACGCCGACGAGGTGCAGGTGACCCTGGCCGACGGCCGCAGCCTGAAGGCCGAGTTCGTCGGCAACGATGCCGATACCGACATCGCGCTGATGCGCATTCCCGCGCAGAACCTGACCGCCATTCCCGTCGCCAACAGCGACCGCCTGCAGATCGGCGATTTCGTGGTGGCGGTCGGCAACCCGTTCGGGGTGGGGCAGACGGTGACCAGCGGCATCGTGTCGGCGGTCGGCCGCAACAACCTGCCCGGCGCCGGCTTCCAGAACTTCATCCAGACCGATGCGTCGATCAACCCCGGCAATTCCGGCGGCGCGCTGGTCAACCTCAACGGCGAGCTGATCGGCATCAACACCGCCAGCTTCAACCCGCGCGGTTCGATGGCCGGCAACATCGGCCTCGGTTTCGCCATCCCGTCCAACCTCGCCAGCAACATCAAGGACCAGTTGCTGGCCGGCGGCGTGGTCAGGCGCGGCACGCTGGGCATCGATACCCAGGACGTGGATGCGCGCAACATGCGCGCGCTGGGCCTGGCCGAAGCGCGTGGCGCGGTGGTGACCCGGGTGTATCCGGGTTCGGCCGGCGCTGCGGCCGGGCTGAAGGTCGGCGACGTGATCCTCGCCGCGAACGGCGAACACATCGACAACGCCGAGGCGCTGCGCAACTTCCAGGGCCTGCAGGCGGCGAACGCGCGGGTGACCCTGGACCTGCGCCGCGACGGCAAGCCGCTGCAGCTCGTCAGCGGCCTGCGCGAGGCACCGAAGGCGCTGGCCGGCAACCAGCTGGACGAACGCCTGGCCGGGGCGAGCTTCGCCGAGCTGCCGGAATCGCTGCGCCGGCAAGGGCTGTCCGGCGTGCTGGTCGACGAGGTGGCGCGCGGCAGCCGCGCGGCGCAGAACGGCCTGCAGAAGGGCGACGTGATCCTCGCCGCGAGCAGCGGCGAGTTCACCGACCTCGGCGGCTTCCGCGCCTCGTTCGGCGCGCAGCCGCAGCAGCTGGTGCTGCGCGTGCTGCGCGGCCGCAACAGTGGCCAGTTGCAGATGCGTTGAACGTAATGCCTCCAGGCGACACCATCGCGCCGTGACAGGCGCATCACGCGGGAACTGCGATGCTGGGGTTTCCGCCCATGTTCGAGGATTCGCGATGAGCAGCAACACCGAAGCGTTGAAGAGCAACCTGGGCGAGGCCGGCACCCACCTCAAGCAGGCCGCCGTGGCCGCGGGCGATGCGCTGAAGAGCGCCGCCAGCGCGGCCGGCGACGAGATGAAGCTGGGCAAGGCGCAGATGAAATCCGAACTGGCCGATGGCGCGCTGGCCGGCATCAGCGCCGGCGAGCACCTGGGCGGCGCCACCGGCGAGCAGGTCGACGTGCTGATGGAGAAAGGCCGCGATCTGATCGACAGCGCCGCCGAACTGATCCGCGAACGCCCGCTGGCCGCGTTCGGCGTGGCCTTCGCCGCCGGCTGGATCATCTCCAAGCTCGCGCGCAGCGAGAAGTAAGCCGGCTCATGCGCGCTGACGGGGACGCGCCGCAGGCGGAGGAACCATCCGGGCAGGCAGACGCTGCCGCGCCCGGCCTCGAGGATGCCTGGCGCGAACTGCGCGCGGAAGGCCGCGCCGGCCTGAAGGCGGCGACCGACGCCGCCAAGGCCATGCGGATCCTGGTCGCCGCCGACATTTCCCTTGCGCGCAGCGCCTTCGGCCGCACCCTGGCCTTCACTGCGGTCGCCATCGCCTTCGGCGCGTCGTCCTGGCTGCTGTTGATGGCGGCGCTGATCGCGGCCCTGCAGAGCGCCGGCCTGTCGTGGCTGTGGGCGCTGCTGCTGGCCGCGCTGTTGAGCGTGGCGGTGACCGTCGGCGCGGCCATCGCGGCGATGCGCTACTTCGAACACACCCGCCTGCAGGCGACCCGCCGCCAGTTCGCCCGGCTCGGCTTCGGCGAACTGGCCGATTTCATGCCGGATGCGGACAGCCACGAGTCCAGCGCCGATGCCGCGCAACGGGTGGCCGAGGCGAATGCGGGCGATCCGCTCAAGAAGGGCCTGGGCATCGACGTGACCAAGCCCTAGCTTCCACCCAATCTCTGGAACCGACCGATGGGATTCGACGCACTGATCACCAAGGTGCAGCAGGCGGAAGCCGCGCTGGAATCGCGCGAGCGCCGCACCAGCGAGCAGTGGACGCGGCTGAAGTCGAGCTGGCGCGCGGCATGGACGCCGGGACGCATCGTCGTCGCCGGGCTGGCCGCGGGCTTCCTGGTCGGCCGCGCACGGCCGCTGCGTGCGGCCGGCGGCGGCGGCGTGCTGCAACTGCTGACCGCGCTGTCCGGCCTGCTGGCCAGCGGCAGCGCGCAGGCCGCCGCCGAACAAGCCGGCGACGCCGCCGATGCCGCACAACAAACCGCCACCGCCACGCAGGACACGCCCGCACCATGACCACCAGCGCGACCGAGCCGGCCACGCCGGGCGCGGCCCCCGAAACAGCGGCACGTCCGCGCGCGCCATTGGCATTGGTGGTGCTGGCGGTGCTCGCGGTCGGCTACACCCTGTGGGCCACCCAGGACCTGATCCTGCCGGTGCTGCTGGCGATGTTCTTCGCCCTGATCGGCAACCCGATCATCCGCCTGCTGCAACGCATCCGCGTCCCGCGCTTCCTCGGCGCACTGGCGGTGCTGTGCAGCGGCATCGCGCTGATCGTCATGCTCGGCCAGCAACTGGTGCAGCCGGCCGGGGAATGGATCCGCGAGGCGCCGCGCGAGCTGCGCAGCCTCGCGCCCAAGCTGCAGAAGCTGACCAAGCCGGTGCAGGACGCCAACAAGGCGGCGGAGAACATCGCCCGGGTCGCCGGCGGCGAGAGCGCGGCCAAGCCGGTGCAGGTGGTCAAGACCGAGGTCAACGATCCCTACCGCTCGCTCACCGCCACGCCGATGCTGGCGGCCTCGGTGCTGGCGGTGGTGCTGCTGACCTTCTTCTTCATGGTCTACGGACAGGATCTGCAGCGCAACGCGATCGCGCTGCTGCCCGACCGGCAGAAGAAACGGGTCACGGTGGAGATCCTGCACGCGATCGAAACCGAGGTCAGCCGCTACGTGCTGACCATCAGCGTGATCAATGCGGTGGTCGGCCTGGTGTTCGCCGGCTGCCTGTTCTTCATCCTCGGCCTGCCGCTGGACGAAGCCCTGCTGTGGGGCACGATGGCGGCGATCCTCAACTTCGCGCCGTATGTCGGGCCGCTGATCGGGATCGTGGCGATGCTGCTGATGGGTTTCGCCAGCTTCGACGAACCGCTGCGCGCGCTCGTGCCGGCCGCCATCTACCTGGGCCTGCACACGCTGGAGGGACAGATCGTCACCCCGATCGTGCTCGGCCGGCGGATGGCGCTGTCGCCGCTGGTGCTGATCCTGGCGCTGATGGTGTTCGGCTGGCTGTGGGGCCTGGCCGGCCTGCTGCTGGCGGTGCCGCTGCTGGTCTGCGTGAAGATCGTGCTGACCAAGGTCGAAGGCATGGACGGCTGGGCGAAGTTGCTCGAGTAAGGCGCGGCTGGAATCGGCATCACGGCGGCGATCCCTGGCCGGCCCTACAATGCGCCGGTGAATTTCCCCGTCCGCGCCGTCAGCCTCGACCTCGACGACACCCTGTGGCCGTTCGCCCCGATCGGCGAACGCATCGAGCGCACCCTGCACGACTGGTTCGTCGAGCACAGCCCGGCCACCGCCGAGCGCTTCCCGGTCGCGGAGATGCGCGCGCTGCGCGAACGCGTGTTCGCCGAATTCCCCCAGCATGCGCACGACCTCGGCCTGCTGCGCCGGCTGACCATCGAACGCGCCCTGCGCGAGAGCGGCAGCGACCCGACCCTGGCCAGCGCCGCGCACGCGATCTTCTTCCGCGAACGCAACCGCGTCGATTTCTACGCCGATGCGCAGGACGCGTTGCAGCGCATCGCCTCGCGGCTGCCGGTGGCGGCCTTGACCAACGGCAATGCCGACCTCGCCGAGATCGGCATCGCCCCGCTGTTCCGCTTCCAGCTCGGCGCGCGCGAGTACGGCGCGGGCAAGCCCGATCCCGGCATCTTCCTGGAAACCTGCCGTCGCCTCGAGGTGGCGCCGCACCAGGTGCTGCACGTCGGCGACCATCCGGAGATGGACGTGGCCGGCGCCGCGAACGCCGGGCTGCGCAGTTGCTGGATCGACCGCGGCGACCACGCCTGGCCGGACGCCTTGCCGCCGGCCGATCTGCGCTTCACCACCCTCACCGCGCTGGCCGACTGGCTGGACGCAACGCAAACCAACGAGAAAGCCGCATGACGCTACCCGCAGGTTTCGCCACCCCCGACCAGGCCAGCGCGCCGCATCCGCTGCATGTCGTCACCCGCGACGGTTTCGACGCATGGCGCGACGCCCAGCCCGCGCCGGTGCAGGCCTGGCTGGCGGCGCAGCGTTTCGACGGCAGCGCCGGCAGCGCGATCAGCTGGGCCGACCAGCACGGCGGCATCGGCGGCGCGGCGATCGGCATCGGCGATGCGCTGGATGCGTATTCGTACGCGCACGCGCCGACCGCCTTGCCGGGCGGCGACTGGCGCGTCGTCACCGAACTCGACGCAGGCGCGCGGCACGCGCTGCAGCTCGGCTGGGGCCTGGGCTGCTATCGCTTCGACCGCTACAAGGCGGGCAAGCGCGCGCCGGCGCGGCTGGTCGCCGACGCGTTCGATGCGGAAACCCTCGACCTGCTGGCCGCCTGCGTGCGCGTGCGCGACCTGGTCAACACGCCGACCGAGCACATGGGCCCGGACGAACTGGAAGCGGCCGCGCGCGCGCTTGCCGCAGCGCATGGCGCAAGCATCGGCGTGGTCGCCGGCGACGACCTGCTCGCGCAGAACTATCCCGCGATCCACGCGGTCGGCCGCGCCAGCCATCGCGCGCCGCGGATCATCGAACTGGCGTGGGGCGACGCCGCGCATCCGCACGTGGCGATCTGCGGCAAGGGCGTGTGCTTCGACACCGGCGGCCTGGACATCAAGACCGCGGTCGGCATGCGCAACATGAAGAAGGACATGGGCGGCGCCGCGCACGCGCTGGCGCTGGCCGGGCTGGTGATGGCGCGCCGGCTGCCGCTGCGGATCACCCTGCTGATCGCCGCGGTGGAGAATTCGATCGGCCCGAACGCGTTCCGCCCCGGCGAAGTGATCGCCACCCGCAAGGGCGTCAGCGTCGAGATCGACAATACCGATGCCGAAGGCCGCATCGTGCTGTGCGATGCGCTGGCCCGCGCCGGCGAACTCAAGCCCGACCTGCTGCTCGACTTCGCCACCCTCACCGGCGCCGCGCGGATCGCGCTCGGCCCCGACCTGCCGGCGCTGTATGCGAACGACGACGCGCTGGCGAACGATTGGCTGCTCGCCGGCCAGCGCAGCCGCGACCCGCTGTGGCGGATGCCGCTGTGGCGGCCGTACCTGCGCTACCTCACCAGCGGCATCGCCGACATCGCCAACGGCAGCGCCAGCACCATGGCCGGCAGCGTCACCGCCGCGCTGTTCCTCGAGCGCTTCGTCGCCGACACCCAGGCCTGGGGCCATGTCGACGTCTACTCGTGGAACGACGCCGACCGCGCCGGCAAGCCCGCCGGCGGCGAGGCGCAAGGGCTGCGCGCGACCTACGCATTGCTGAAGCAGCGCAGCGCGCGCTAGAGCCAGCCTTTCTGCCGGGCGAGGCGATACGCCTCGATCCGGTTGCCGACGCCGAGCTTGCCGATCGCCTCGGACAGGTAATTGCGCACGGTGCCCTGCGAGAGATTGAGCTGCGCGGCGATCTCGCCGGCGGACAGGCCATCGCCGGCCAGGCGCAGCACCTGGCGTTCGCGGTCGTTGAGCGGGTCGGCATCGCTCCATGCGTCGAGCGCGAGCTGCGGGTCGATGGCGCGACCGCCGCGGTGCACCTTGCGCAGCGCTTCGGCCAGGTCCTCGGCCGGCGCATCCTTGAGCAGGTAGCCGGACACCCCGGCCTCCAGCGCGCGGCGCAGGAACCCGGCGCGGGCGAAGGTGGTGACGATCACCACTTTCGTCGGCAGTTCGTGGCGCTGGATGCGCTGCGCGAGTTCCAGGCCGGTCAGGCCCGGCATCTCGATGTCGGTGACCAGCAGGTCGGGTTTCAGTCGCTGCAGTTCGCGCCAGGCGGCTTCGCCGTCGGCGGCGGCGCCGAGCACCTCGATGTCGGTTTCCAGGTTGAGCAACGCGGACAAGGCGCCGCGCACCATCGCCTGGTCCTCGGCCAGCAGGATGCGGATCATGCGCGCGCACCTGCGTTGCCCGCCGCATCGGCCGCATCCGGGACCGCGCGCAACGGCGCGACCGGCTCGCGCCAGGCCAACGGCAGGCGCACCAGCAGGCGGGTGCCGCCGCCACGCGGCGAGTCCACGCTGAGCGTGCCGCCGAGCGCGCGCACGCGGTCGCGCATGCCGGCCAGGCCATTGCCGTCCGCATGCACGCCGCCGCGGCCGTCGTCGCCGATGCACAGCTGCACGGTCTTCGCCTCGCGCACGAATTCGATCCGCGCCCGCGCCGCCTGCGCATGCCGGGCGATGTTGGTCACCGCTTCGCGCAGCACCAGCGACAACCCGCGCTCGACCTCCGGCGGCAACTCGTCCGGCGGCGCATCGTAGTCCAGCTGCACCTGCGAGGATTCCAGCATCAGTTTCGCCGAGGCGAGTTCGGCGGCAAGGTCGGCGGAACGGATGCCGGTGACCGCGCTGCGCACCTGCGCCAGCGCGTCGCGCGCCACGCGTTCGGCTTCTTCCATGTGCAGCCGCGACGCGGGGGGATCGCGATCGGCCAGCTTGCGCGCCAGTTCGAGCTTCAACGTGATCAGCGACAGCGTGTGGCCGAGCAGGTCGTGCAGGTCGCGGCCGATGCGCTCGCGCTCGGCGGTGGCGGCGAGCCGCCGCACTTCGTCGTGCGAGAGCGCGAGCGCGGCGTCCTTCTCCTGGCTGCTGTGCTCGACATTGACGATGATCCCGATCACCAGGGTCATCGCCGGCACCCACAGCAGCATCTGCAGCGGATAGCCGATCCACGCGGCGAGCGAGAGGTAAACCGCGTTCATCGCCAGCAGCTGCAGGATGTAGGCGCGCAACGTCGGCCGCCGCGCGTTCGTGCGCAGCATCACGCAGCCGAACACGAAGTAGCTGAGGCCGGACGGATACCAGCGCAGCAAGGCCATGCTCAACGCCGCCATGCCGACGGCATAACGCCACGCGTGGCGCCGCGGTGCCAGCAGCACCTTCGCGTACAGCCACAGGAAGATCGGATACGACAGCACGGTCAACAGCAACCAGCGCGTGTCGTAGCCGCCGCCGAACAGCGGGGTGAGGAAGATCCATATCGTCCACAGCAGGTGCACGCCGTCGGCCCACGGCGACTTGCCGCGGCGGATCGCCTCGGCCACCGCGCTGTCCGGGGCCGGGACCATCCGGCGTCGCAACCATGCAGGAACGTTCATGCCGTCATCCTAAGCGAGCACGCGCGCATCCGACGCCCGCCTCAACCGTTGCGGCGCAGGCGGCGCACCGCCAGCCACAGGCAGGCCACGGCGAACGCGCACAGCACCATGCCATGCGCCGCGCCGCTGCCCGCGTGCGGCATGCCCACTGCGGACAACGCCAGCTGGTTGAGGTGGTAGCTCGGCCACAGGCCGGCGATCTGCTGCAGGAACTTCGGCATCACCGACAGCGGGAACCACAGGCCGGACATGAAGGCCATCGGCAGGTAGATCATGTTGACCAGGCCGGGCGCGCCCTGGCCCTTGATCAGCGTCCCCAGCAGCAGGCCCAGCGCGCAGAACGGCACCACCCCGGCGACTTCCAGCGCGAACAGGCGCACGACCTGGATTGCGGTCAACGGCACGTGGGCGACGAACAGCGCCAAGCAAAGCAGCAGCGAGGCGATCACCGCGGCGACCAGCATCGCCATCGCCAGCTTGCCGATCAGGTAAGCGGCCGGCGGCATCGGCAACGCGCGCTTGAGGGTGAGCAGGCCGCCGTCGCGTTCCAGCGCCAGCGACACGCCGAAGCCGAACAGGCCCGGCGCCATCACCCCGAAGGTGGAATACGCGGCCAGCATGTAACGCGCCTGCTGGCCGTTGCCGTGGCCGAGCAGCACGCCGAACATCAGGTAGAACACGGTGGGAAACAACAGGGTCGGCAGCACGAAGCCGGGGCTGCGCAGGTAGCGCAGGATCTCGCTGCGGGTTTCCTGCAGGTAGGCGTTGACGATGCGGGCGCGCGGCATCGGCGGCGCGTGCGGACGCTCGGACAGGATCGACAGGTCGATGGGGCTGTTCATCAGGCGGCTTCCTGCAGGGCGATGTTGTCGTCGCGGGTGAGTTCGGTGAAGGCTTCGGCCAGGCCGGCGGCGCGCACTTCAAGCTGGGACAGGCTGGCGTCCTGCGCCAGCAGGCGGCGCACCAGCAGTTCCACGTGCTCGGTGGACAGGCACAGGCGATCGCCGTCGATGCGCGCCTCGGCCACTTCCGGCCATGCGGCAACATCCGCCAGCGACAGCCGTGTCGAGCACCACACGCGCTTGAGCGCGATCCGCGCGCGCAAGGCCTCGACGCTGCCCTCGCTGATGACCTTGCCGCGCGCCATCACGCAGACGCGATCGGCCAGCGCTTCGGCCTCTTCCAGGTAATGGGTGGTCAGCACCACCGAATTGCCTTCGGCGACCAGGTGGCGGATCGCCGCCCACAATTTCTGCCGCGCCTCGATGTCCATGCCGACGGTGGGCTCGTCGAGGAACAGCAGCCTGGGCCGCCCGCACAGCGCCAGCGCGAACTGCACGCGCCGCTGCTGGCCGCCGGACAGCTTGCCGTAGGGCCGCTTGAGCAGGTCGACGACGCCAGCCAGTTCCGCGCTCTCCGCCACGCTGCGCGGCGCCGGGTAGTAACTCGCGGCCAGCCGGATCAGCTCGCCGACCTGCAAGGTCGCCGGTAGTTGCGCGTCCTGCAGCATCACCCCGATGTGGCGGCGCGCCTCGATCCGCTGCGGATCCATGCCGAACAACTCGACGTCGCCGGCATCGGCGCGCACGAGCCCGAGCAGCAGGCCGATCGCGGTGGTCTTGCCGGCGCCGTTCGGGCCCAGCAATGCCAGCAGTTCGCCACCGCGCAATTCGAGGTCGATGCCGTCCAGCGCGCGCAACGCGCCATACGATTTGCCCGCGCCGCGCAAACGCGCCAGCGCGCCGTTGCCATGCTTGCCGTCCCGGTTCGCCATGTGGATGCCTCCGTGTGATGGCGGCAACGATGCGCCCGCGTCCCCCGCGCCGGCAGTCGCGCGCATCATCCATTCGGCATGACAACCGTCAGGTGACGGCGCGGGTCGCCGTCGCTAGCCTGCACACGCATCGGCCAGGCCATGCATGCCGTATCCCGCCCGCAGCCCCGCCATCGACATGTAAAGGAAACTTGACAGCCTGATGCGCATGCACGAAGGTGGCACCCGCCCTTCATTCCCCGCGTCCGCCTGCTCCTGCCCATGAATACATCTGCCGACCTGCTCAACTCGCTGAAGATCGACCGCAACGCGCCGCCGCCGGTGTCGCGCAAGGGCTTGTGGATCACGCTGGCGATCATCGCGGCGGTGCTCGTGCTCGCCATCGCCGCATGGTTCCTGTTCGGCCGCGACAAGGGCATCGAGGTGCGCACCGCCGAAGTCGTGGCCATCGGCAACGGCGGCGCGTCCAGCGCGTCGGTGCTGGATGCCACCGGCTACGTGGTGGCGCGGCGCATGGCCACGGTCAGCGCCAAGGTCACCGGCAAGGTGCGCGAGATCCTGATCGAGGAAGGCCAGCGGGTCGAGGCCGGGCAGGTGATGGCCACCCTCGACCCGATCGACGCCGAACAGCAGCGCGCGCTGTCCGCCTCGCAGTTGCAGGCCGCGCGCAGCCAGGCGGTCGGCGTGCAGGCGCAGCTGAAGGAAGCCGAAGCCAATGCCGCAAGGCTGGGTGCGCTGGTCGGCCAGAAGCTGGTGTCGCGCGCGCAGTTCGAGCAAGCCATCGCCCAGCGCGACGCGCTGCGCGCGCAACTGGCCGCCGCGCAGCGCAACGCGCAGGTCGCCGCCGACAGCCTGCGGATTTCCGCGCAGGGCGTGGACAACACCATCGTGCGCGCGCCGTTCGCCGGCGTGGTCATCGCCAAGGCCGCGCAACCCGGCGAGATCGTCTCGCCGTTCTCCGCCGGCGGCGGCTATACCCGCACCGGCATCGGCACGATCGTCGACATGGATTCGCTGGAAGTGGAAGTCGAAGTCGGCGAGGCCTTCATCGGCCGGGTCAAGCCGGGCATGCCGACCGAAACCGTCCTCAACGCCTACCAGGACTGGAAGATCCCCGGCAAGGTGATCGCGATCATCCCCGCCGCCGACCGCGGCAAGGCCACGGTCAAGGTGCGCGTCGGGCTGGATGCCAAGGGCGATCCGCGCATCGTCCCCGACATGGGCGCGCGCGTCGGTTTCCTCGAAGCGGCCAAGCCGGTGCAGGCGGACGTGAAGCCCGGCGTGCTGGTGCCGGCCGCGGCGATCGTCGAGCGCGATGGCAAGGATGTCGCCTTCGCGATCAATGGCGATGCCGTGCAACAGCGCACCCTCAAGCTCGGCCGCACCCTCGGCGACGACCGCGAGGTGCTGGAAGGCCTGAGCGGCGGCGACGTGGTGGTGCTCGACCCGCCCGAACAACTGGTCGACGGTTCCCGCGTGCGCCTGGCGCGTGAGGAAGCGGCTTCCGACGCGAACAACAACTGATCCGGCAACACAACGCATTCCAACGGAGCCGCCATGTCCACCCTCGTCAGCATCCGCAACCTGCACAAGACCTACCAGCGCGGCCCCGAAAAGGTCGACGTGCTGAAGGGCATCGACATCGACATCGACCAGGGCGATTTCGTCGCGCTGATGGGCCCCTCCGGTTCCGGCAAGACCACCCTGCTCAACCTGATCGGCGGGCTGGATTCGCCGAGCTCGGGCAGCATCGAGATCGCCGGCCAGCGCATCGACGCGATGAAGTCCGGCCAGCTGTCGCAGTGGCGCAGCAACCATGTCGGCTTCGTGTTCCAGTTCTACAACCTGATGCCGACCCTGACCGCGCAGAAGAACGTCGAGCTGCCGCTGCTGCTGACCAAGCTGTCGGCGGCACAGCGCAAGCGCAATGCGGAAGTCGCGCTGCAGCTGGTCGGCCTGGCCGAACGCGGCAAGCACCGCCCGGCGGAACTGTCCGGCGGCCAGCAGCAGCGCGTCGCCATCGCCCGCGCCATCGTCTCCGACCCCACCCTGCTGATCTGCGACGAACCCACCGGCGACCTCGACCGCGCCTCGGCGGAGGAGATCCTGGGCCTGCTGCAGACGCTCAACCGCGAGCACGGCAAGACCATCGTGATGGTGACCCACGACCCCAAGGCCGCGGAGTACGCCACCCACACCCTGCATCTCGACAAGGGCAACCTGGTCGAGCAAGCCGCGCACGCCTGACGGAGCGCCGCGATGAAATATTTCCACCTGATCTGGGCCGCGCTGTTCCGCAGCAAGACCCGCACCCTGCTCACCCTGCTGTCGGTGGTCGCCGCCTTCCTGCTGTTCGGCATGCTGGATTCGGTGCGGGTGGCGTTCAATTCCGGCGGCCAGGTCTCCGGCGCCAACCGCATGGTCACCTCCTCGCGGCTGTCGATCACGCAGATGCTGCCGTACAGCCTGGACGCGCAGATCGACGCGATCCCGGGGGTGAAGCAGGCCGCGTACGCCGCCTGGTTCGGCGGCATCTACCGCGACCCGAAGAACTTCTTCGCCAACTTCAGCGTGAGCCCGGACTACCTGGACCTGTATCCGGAGTTCAAGCTGCCCGATGCGCAGAAGAAGGCCTGGCTGGCCGACCAGCGCGGCGCCATCGTCGGCGAATCGCTGGCCAAGCAGTTCGGCTGGAAGGTCGGCGACACCATCCCGCTGCAGGCCACGATCTTCCCGACCAGGGGCAGCAACAACTGGGAGTTCACCCTGCGCGGCATCTACCGCATCGACGACCCCAAGCAGAAAGGCCAGGAACGCGTGCTGTTCTTCCACTGGAAGTACTTCGACGAAGCCAACGACTACGTGAAGGGGCGCGTCGGCTGGTTCATCGTCAAGCCGGGGAACGCGGCGGTGTCCGATCGCGTTGCGCACGCCATCGACGCGCTCAGCGCGAACTCCGACCACGAGACCAAGACCCAGACCGAGGAAGCCTTCAACCAGGCCTTCGCCAAGCAGATCGGCGACATCGGCCTGATCGTCACCGCGATCATGGGCGCGGTGTTCTTCACCCTGCTGCTGCTGACCGGCAACACCATGGCGCAGGCGGTGCGCGAGCGCATCCCCGAGCTCGCGGTGCTGAAGACCATCGGTTTCAGCAACCGCAGCGTGCTGCTGTTGCTGCTGGGCGAATCGGTGTTGCTGGTGGCCTTGGGCGGCCTGATCGGGCTCGGCCTGGCGCCGTTGCTGATGCAGGCCGCGGTCGCCGGCAGCGGCGGCTTCATCCAGCTGCCTTCCACCTTGCCGCGCGAGACCCTGGCGATCGGCGTGCTGCTGATGCTGGCGTTCGGCGTGCTGGCGGGCATGCTGCCGGCGCTGCGCGGCATGCGCCTGAACATCGTCGATGCATTGGCCGGCCGATAAGGGAACAAGCACATGAAACGATTCTTTTCCGGCCTGCTCACCGTGCTCGCGCTGGCCGTCCTGCTGGCGGCGTGGATCATGCTGCCCTGGTTCGGCGTGCTCGCCGTCGCCATCGCCATCGCGCTCTGGCTGTTGCTCACCCGCAGCGGCCGGCTGGCGCGCGAGGCGACCAAGATCGGCATCGCCGGCCTGCCGCAGCGCTGGGGCGCCTCGCTGGTGATCGTGGTCGGCATCGCCGGCGTGGTCGCCGTGCTCACCGCGATGCTGGCGATGGGCAACGGCTTCAAGGCCACCCTCGACAAGACCGGCGATGATCGCAGCGCGATCATGCTGCGCGCCGGCTCGCAAGCGGAAACCAATTCGGTGATCACCCGCGACCAGGTGCCGCTGATCTCCACCCTGCCGGGTATCGCCAAGGGTGCGGACGGCAAGCCGCTGGCCTCGGCCGAGCTGTCGCAGATCATCAACCTGCCGAGCATGGCCGACGGCACCGACGCCAACGTGCAGTTCCGCGGCGTCGGCCCGGCGGCATGGGAAATGCGGCCGCAGGTGAAGATCGTGCAGGGCCGCAAGTTCGGCGGCGGCCTGCGCGAGATCGTGGTCGGCCGTGGCGCGCAGCAACGCTTCCGCGGCCTGGAGCTCGGCAAGCAGCTCAAGCTGGCCAACCAGATGTGGACCGTGGTGGGCGTGTTCGAGTCCGGCGATTCGCACGAATCCGAATTGTGGGCGGAT
>Ga0116193_1001950_pt1 | contig 16261 bp, 12 predicted proteins | sample AD_UKC115_MetaG_FD_89892 | JGI IMG/M metagenome (GOLD analysis project Ga0116193, IMG submission 89892) | Active sludge microbial communities of municipal wastewater-treating anaerobic digesters from Hong Kong - AD_UKC115_MetaG | ecosystem: Engineered > Bioreactor > Anaerobic > Digestate... | reverse complement strand
CCTTTATCCGGAGATATCAAATAAATAAGTTTTTTTCCTGTTAAATTTTTGGCTTTAAAAAATGATTGCTCAAGCTCATTGCCGTGTTTTGTTAGAAGTTTCTGAACAACTCTTTTCACTCTCTCGGCATACGGTTTGTTTTTTTCAACAGCCGTCTGCGCTTTTTTTATTTTGGACGCGGCTATCATTTCCATAGCTTTTGAAATCTGAGCTATATTGCTTGCCGTTTTTATTCTTTTTTTTATTTGTTGAAACTCTCTGCCATTTCAACTCCGTCAAAAGATATATTGCTTTTTCAGTTTAAATAACCGTTTTTTTGCATTCTTCTATTCTTTTTTTAAGTTCAGAAAGAGTGTTTTCATCAAGTTTTTTATTTTCTGATATTTTTATTACAATATCTTTGTAATTGGTTTTTATAAAATCAATTATTTTGCTTTCTATTTCCAAAACTCTTTCAACAGGCACATCGTCCATACATCCCGATGTCGCCGAATATATCGCTATAACTTCCGATACTTCGTCATACGGCTGATACTGAGGCTGCTTTAAGATTTCAGTTAATATCCTGCCTCTTAAAAGTTTTTTCAACGTATCGTCGTCAAGATCAGAACCGAACTGCGCAAAACTCTGAAGTTCTCTGAACTGTGATAATTCAAGTCTTACAGGCCCTGCAAGCTGTTTCATCGGTTTTGTCTGGGCCGCTCCGCCGACTCTTGAAACTGATAACCCTACGTTTAAAGCAGGTCTTATTCCGGCGTTAAATAAATCGGCTTCAAGATATATCTGTCCGTCTGTAATTGATATAACGTTTGTTGGAATATACGCCGACATATCGTTACCCTGAGTTTCTATTATAGGAAGCGCCGTGAGAGTTCCCCCGCCGTTTTTATCAGAAAGTCTTACCGCTCTCTCCAAAAGCCTTGAATGAAGATAAAAAATATCGCCCGGATATGCTTCTCTTCCGGCCGGTTTTCTTAATAAAAGAGATAATTGTCTGTATGCCCATGCATGTTTTGTCAAATCATCATAAACTACAAGGACGTCTTCGCCTTTATCCGCAAAATATTCACCTATCGCGCATGCCGCAAAAGGAGCAACGTATTGAAGAGAAGCAGTATCTGAAGCCGTTGCTGAAACGACTATCGTATAATCAAGAGCTCCTTCTTCTTTAAGTTTTGCCACTATTCTTGCTATGTTAGATCTTTTCTGGCCTATGGCGCAGTAAATGCAAATTACTTTTTTAAGTCCCAAATCCTGTTTTTTCTGGTTTATTATTGTGTCTATCGCTATTGCTGTTTTTCCGGTATTTCTGTCGCCTATTATAAGCTCTCTCTGTCCTCTTCCTATCGGAATCATGGCATCAATCGCTTTTATTCCGGTTTTTATAGGGCTGTCAACGGGGCTTCTTTCGATAATGCCCGGAGCTATTTTCTCAAAAGGATACAATTTACCGTCATTTATTTTTAATTCTTTTTCATCAAGAGGAAGACCCATCGGATCTATAACTCTTCCAAGAAGTTTCTCGGACACATTTATACCGAGAATTTTTCCGGTTGTAGTAACTTTCATTCCTCTTGTAACTTCGATCTCAGAAAGCAAAACTATGTAGACCGCGTCCTCGTCAAGATTTAAAACGAGTCCTTTTGCTTTATTTTCAAATTCGACTTCTTCTCCGTATCCGGCGCCCGATAATCCGTTTGCTCTGACAATTCCGTCGCCAACAGTATCAACAATTCCGAAATTTTCAAGTTCCGGACTGCTGTTTACGGAATTCAGTTTATCTTCAATTTGTTTAATAAGTTCTTCTGGTTTCATAAATTCTCTCTTATATCTTTCATTATTTTTTTAACTATACCTGACACCGTATAATCAAGAGTATAATCGCCGAAATTTATTTTTATGCCTGCTCCTATTTCATCATCCTGTCTTGTAAAAACAATTTTTTTACCTGGAAACATCTCATAAAGTTTCATCTTTGAAGACTCAGGCATAACTCCCGCGTATTTTGCCGTTACAGTTGAGTGCCTCAAAGCATTATTCAAATGCCTGATAAATAACTTCATGTCAGGTTTTGACAAATTTGCAAGAATCCATTTCGAAACATCTTCCGATACATCTCCCTGCAGTGTTATTAAATAAGCAAGTTTTTTAATTTGTTCCTTTGTCATATCCTATTTTCTCTATTTTATCTATTGCTTTAACAAGAACAGCCGTTTTTTCCTGTTCCGTAAAAATCTCAGACAATACTTTTGAAACTATTTTCTGAGAAATATCAACTGACATTTTTCCTATCTGCATATTTGCTTTTTCAAACTCAGCAAGAGCCTGTTTTCTTGCTTCATCCAAAATATTTTCAGACTGTTTTTTTGCTTCCTCTGCGCTTTTATCTTTAATATCCTTAGCGACATTCTTTGTATTTTCTAGAATCTTATCGGCATCCGTTTTAGCTGTTTTCAAAATACCGATTTTCTTTGATTCGGCTTCCTGTAAGGTTTTTTTTGCATTTTCCGCATCTTCAAGCCCTTGCCTGATTCTCTTGCTTCTCTCATCAAGCATTGCCATTACGGGCTTGTAAAGAAAAAATTTCAAAAGAAAAAATATTATAAGGAAATTTATAATCTGCCCTATAAATAAGCCGGTCTCTAATCCGAATAAATTTAATATTTCCATGGTTTTTTACTTTAAAACAAAAGCTGAAACCAAAGCATAAATTGCGATTGATTCCGCAAATGCCATGGCAATAAGCATATTTGTCAAAACTTTTCCCGTAGCTTCCGGATTTCTTCCGATTGCTTCAACGGCTTTTGCGCCTATCAAACCTATTGCGATTCCCGGTCCGATTCCGCCGACTGCAACTACCATTGCGCCTGCCAATGTAACTGTCATTTTCTTCCTCCTGAAAATATATCTACAACTTGATTCTTAATGATGTTCATCCGTCATTATACTCATAAATACCATTGTAAGCATCGAAAAAACTATAGCCTGTATAAGCGCGACAAGTATTTCCAAAGCCATAAAAGGAATTTTTGCCAAAGCCTGCCCGAAAATTACGACTATTCCCGGTATAGGAATAGAAGCTATTATTGAAGAGACCGTACCGAGCACGACTTCTCCTGCCCAAATGTTGCCGAACAATCTGAAAGAAAAAGAAAGTATCTTTGTGAACTCGCCAATAAACTCTAAAAGTCCTACAAATAAAAATATCGGCAGCATCTTAAAAGATATAAATCTGCCTATATAAGATTTTATGCCAGTATACTTAACAGAATAAAGATGCGTAACGAATAAAGAAATTACGGCAAGGGCAAGCGTAAGATTTAAATCGCTTGTAGCAGTGCGAAAAAGTGCAACTCCGTCATGTTCTCCTGCTGCCGCTGAATGAAATCTTATAGTTTCAACTCCCGGTATAAGCCCCATAAAATTAGAAATCACTATCATCACAAAAAACGTCATTACCCACGGGAAAATATATTCGGCTCTTGAACCGGCAATGTCTTTTGTAGTGTTATAAAAATATTCTATAGACATCTCGCATATATTTTGGAATTTTTTTGGATAAAGCGAAACCGAAAATCTGAACGCGATAATTACGGCAACAATCACCGCATCCGTAATAACGGTCATAAGAACTGTATTTGTTATAGGAATTCCGAAAACGGTTGATATTACACTTGGAGCTATTGTCATACTAACATATCCTCATATAAAAAAACACATTTGTGACATATAATTTTTTGATTCTACTATTATAGCAAATCATTGTCAATAATTGATTGTTTTTTGTTTGATTTTAAATTGAATTTATCTATTATTTCCCCGGTAAGTTAACGGAAAACAACAGTTCATCAGCAAACTATACGTCTTTGTATCGTAAACTGGCGCATCACAGAGGGAATTCTACAACTAAAATAAAATAAAGTCAATAAAAAATCAAAAATTCTATGCTTCTCCGTATTGCAAACTCGTTGACTGCTCTCCGAGCAGATTTTCAAGTTCTTTTAAACAATCATCGCTGTATTTAACCAAATAATCGGTCTGTATAAGATAATCACCGTTTTGATAATCCTTGACGTCAAGAAAAACCTTTGACTTACCCGGATATTTTTTCAACACATCTATTATTTTTTCAGACATTTCATCATCAAGTGATATTTCGGAAACATGTATATGAAGCGTTCCAAGATTAGGCGGATATTTCTTTTTTGCTTCATCAACTGAGTATATTTCCTCAACAACTATCTGCCTTTTCCCCTGTTTATTCAACAATTTCCCTTTTAGAACAACAACTTTTTTTTCCTGTATGTAATTCCCTAATTTTTCAAATGTCTTCGGAAACATTACGCATTCTATATCGGCGTACAAATCCGCAAGCATAAAACTGGCAAATTTCTTTTTTTCTTCTTTTGTCACGAGCATTCTGACAGACATTATCATTCCGGCAAGGCGAATAATTTTTGCGGCAGCAAGACTGTTATTTTCCGGCGGCATCGGAATCTTATCAAATCTATACTGAGAAAAAGCTATCAGATCCCTTTTATATTTATCAAGCGGATGTCCTGAAACATAAAAATCTAAAACTTCTTTTTCGTAGTCAAGTGAAAGCGTTTCATCCAACGGGTCTGTTTTTTTCTCCAATGCCTGGTTTTTTTTGCTGAAAGTTTCTTCAGGCTCAAAAAGAAATCCCTGATCCGAATCGGCATTTTTTTTACTTTTTGCGGCTGAAGCCAGCGCATCTTCCATGTTTGCAAGAATATCAGCTCTTACCTGAAGCTTATTTTTACCGAAACTGTCGAAAGCTCCGGCTTTTGCAAGAGATTCTACAGTTTTTTTATTTACGGCACTCAAATCGACTTTTTCCAAAAAATCATCAAATGATTCGAATTTACCTTTTTCCTTCCTTGCAGCCGCAATGGCGTCGGCAGGTCCTTCGCCGACATTTTTTACTCCTATAAGCCCGTATCTTATATTTCCGCCTTCTATTGAAAATTTACCCTGTGAAAATTGAACATCAGGAGGCAAAACTTTTATGCCGAACTGTTTTGCATCCTCTATATACGACACCAATTTTTTTTCTTCGCCCTCTTTAGCTTTTGAAGCAGTTATTTCAGAATTCATCATAGCCGTCATAAATTCAAGAGGATAATGAGCTTTGAGATATGCCGTTTGATAAGAAACATAACCGTAAGCCGCGGAATGAGATTTATTAAATCCGTATCCTCCGAAAGTTTCCATATTGTCATAAATTTTATTTGAAATTTCTTCGCTCACTTTATTTTTCTTGCCGCCTTCAACAAATTTGGCCCTCTGTTTCTGTATCTCTTCGGGTTTCTTTTTCCCCATCGCTTTTCTCAAACCGTCGGCTTCGCCCGGAGTAAAACCGCCTATAGCCATAGCCATCTGCATAACCTGTTCCTGATAAACTATGCAGCCGTATGTGTTTTTTAATATTGGTTCCTGTGAAGGATGGTCATAAGTTATGCTTTTTCTTCCGTGTTTGCAGTCAACAAAAATATCAGGCATATGCGCATCCATTGGTCCCGGTCTGTAAAGCGCTATAAGAGCGATTATATCGTCTATATTTGAAGGTTTTAAACGTTTTGTAAGATTTTTTATACCGTCAGATTCAAGCTGGAAAACACCGTAAGTTTTACCTTCCTGAAGCAGCTTATATGTTTCTTTATCATCAAGATCTATTTTGTTTATATCAAAATCTTTTTCTTTCAGCCTTATAAGCTTTACGGCTTCGTCTATGATTGAAAGAGTTTTAAGCCCCAGAAAATCGACTTTAAGCAATCCCAATTTAGGCAAAGCATTGCCGTCATACTGTGTTGTAACTATATCTTTTGCGCCCTTTGCCAGAGGAGAATATTTTCTGATATCCTCGGGCGCCACAACCATGCCTGCCGCATGAACGCCTGTATGCCTTTTAATTCCTTCGAGTTTTCCGGCTATTTTTATGAGTTCGGCTATTTTATCATCACTCTTAATCAGTTTTTGCAATTCTTCAGAATTAATTTTTGCGTCGCCTATAGATGATCCGTTTGGAATGGCATTGGCTATTTTCTGTCCTTCAGTAGGAGAAAAACCGAGTGCCCTTGCAACATCTTTCACCACAAGCTTTGATTTCATTGAACCGTAAGTTATTATCTGCGCACAGTTATTGTGTCCGTATTTATTGCGCACGTATTCTATGACCCTGTCTCTTCCGAAATCTGCAAAATCAATATCCAAATCAGGCATTGATCTTCTGTCAGGATTTAAAAATCTTTCAAAAAGAAGATTATATCTTAAAGGACAAATATCGGTAATCCCCAGGGTGTAAGCGACTATGGAGCCTGCTCCGGATCCTCTTCCCGGTCCGACCGGTATAGAATTATCTTTTGCGTATTTTATAAAATCCCATACAATCAGAAAGTACGAATCAAATCCCATTTTTTTTATAATTTTTAATTCATGTTCAAGTCTTTCGTTATGTTCTTTTTTTACCGTTCCGTATCTTCTTACAAGCCCTTCTCTGCAAAGTTTTTCAAGATAAGTATCCGGAGTAAAACCTTCCGGCACGTTATAATGAGGCAGAAGCAGCTGATCTGTTTTAATATTCAAATCTATTTTATCCGATATGATAAGAGTATTTTTTACGGCTTCCGGAACGTATGAAAACGCTTCAGCCATTTCCTGTGGGGATCTGTAATAAAAAAGATCTGAGCCGAACCTCATTCTGTCAGGATCATTTACAAGTTTATTTGTGTTTATGCACAGCAAAACATCATGATAATAAGCATCTTCTTTTTTGAGATAATGACAGTCGTTTGTTGCTACAAGAGGAATTGCCGTTTTCTTTGACAGCTCGATCAGCGGCGCTATTATTTTTTTCTGATCCTCAAGACCGTTATCCTGTATTTCCATATAATAGTTATCGCTGCCGAAAACATCTCTGTACCATAAAGCAGTCTTTGATGCTTCATCTATATTTCCGTCCAAAAGAAGACTTGAAACTTCCCCTGCGATACAGCCGGAAAGACACACCAAGCCTTTTGAGTATTTTTCAAGCAGTTCTTTGTCCACTCTCGGCTTTGAATAAAACCCTTCCGTAAAACCGAGACTTACAAGCATCATAAGATTATGATATCCTTCTATGTCTTTTGCAAGCAAAACAAGATGATGGTATCCGCCTGTTTCTTTAGTCTTATCTTCTCTTGATTTTTTTGCGACATAAACTTCACATCCTACAATAGGCTTTATGCCGTAATCTTTGCATGCCCAGTAAAATTCCATCGCGCCGTACATATTGCCGTGGTCTGTAATTGCGAGCGCAGGCATCTTGAATTCTTTTATAACCTGAAACAGCTCCCCCGGTTTGCCGTCTTTCGTTAAACGAACGGCGCCGTCAAGAAGCGAATATTCCGTATGATTGTGCAAATGAATAAATTCTGCTGACATTTTTAAATTATTTTTACCGGTTTTTTATTTTTTATTTCTTTTAGCTGTCTTTTTAAAAACGGTTGTTTTGCCCGTTTTCTTTTTAAAAGGTGTTTTTTTCGCGGTTTTCTTTACATATCTTTTAGTTTTTCTTGGCGCTCTATTTGCCGTTTTTTCGGATTTTACTTTCTCCGCAGGCTGATTATCATATGCCTGCCATATCTTTTCAAGGTTATAACGCATTCTGACGTCAGGATGCATTATGTGTATCAAAATACCTCCGAAATCAAGCACTTTCCATGTCTGTGCAGAAGAAGAAGAACCTTCTCTTCTTACCGGCGGCACTCCGAAATCATACTTAAAAGATTTTTCTATTTCATTTGATATTGCATTTATCTGAGGAGCCGATACGGCTGTTATAATGACAAAATAATTGGCAATGGCCGTTTGTCCGGTTACGTCAATAATAATGACATTTTCACCTTTTTTGTCTTCAGCAATTTTTTGAGCCTGCTTAGCCAATTCCAAAAAATCAATTTTTACCATATCATTCTCCTGTTTTTAAGTTTATTTTATCAAGTTTATCATACAAATTACAATCGTCTCCGAGCAAAACCGTTATATCTGCAAAAGGTTCGGGGTTTGGCAGAACCAAAATTTCTCCGCATCCCAGTATTTTTGATATTTTTTTTGCTTTATCATGATTATTTATCATGTCAAGTATAAGCGTTGATTTTACTTTCTGGATTTCGTTCCCCCAGTAAAAAACATCAAAAGAATTTTTTCTTAAAATATTTACCGCCTTATCGGCAAGCCTGCTTTTATTTGACGAATTTAAAACTTTCAAATTTATTTTAGAATAATTTTTTTGGAATGAAGAATCGTTTAAAATATTGATCACTTTATTAAATGAAACGGTTTCAGTCTCAATTCTGTTTCTTTTAAACACAGTTGGCACTGCAACAAATATTATCTCATCCGTATTTATATTACCTGCAATCCTGTACATTGTAAAAAAATCAAAAAATTTGAGATCGGTCGAAAAAGACTGTTGATTGTTTTTTAAAAATTTAACTATTCCCGTTATTTTATTCCTGTCAGAATTGTTGATTATATATTTTATCGTTTTGATCTTTGCAGAAGCAGCATTAAAACGATGAACTCCGCTTAAAATTTCATCCAAAAAACCTGCGCCGAGCATTTTGTCCATTTTGGGTCTGTTGAAAAGCTCTAAAAATGAATTCAGCGCCCGGCTGTCTGCATAAACATAATAGTCTATAAAAAGTTTATTTTTAAAAAGACCATATAATTCACGCTTTATAAAATCAATTCTTTCTGCTTCGGGCTCGCCATAAAACATTTCTTTTAAAGTTTTTGTTTTAGTTTTTCTTTTTAAAACAGATATATTTTCGTCAACAAACAAAAATAAAAGTCTGCCGTTTGCGGAATCATACTGTCCGACAATGAATTTCAGCGCCGGAGGACAATTTTTTGTATTCTGTTCAATTATAAACAAAACATTTATTTTTCTGCCTGTCGTTATATATTTGGCGGCATTTGAAAAATAATACAACATTGAAGAAAGCACGACCGCGCACATAAAAATAAATAAAACAATTTTTTTAAGCATTTTTATTGTAGAAATTCCATATTTGAACTATATCCGGATGGAGAATTTTAAATTTCGCAACCACATATTCTATTTTTTTCTGTAAAACAAATTTAAAAGTATTGTCTAGGTCGTTGTACAACATTTCATCTTTTATATCAAACTTAATTTTTCTGTCAGGAGACAAAAGATCAGCTATAAAAACTATTTTTTCGACATTACACATATTTATCCTTCCGACGGTATGATATTTTATCGCATTTAATATTTCTTTATTTTTTATATTAAATTTTTTTTTGGCAATGTCCTCGGATATATATGCATGTAAAATTTGAGGCGTAAATTTCAAAACAAACGGATAATATTTTATTTTTACTTTATTTGCCGCTATATAATTTTCAGATTCTTCAACGCTCATCCATTTTGCGCAGTCATGCAGCAGCGCAGCCGTCTGCGCATTATAAACATTCTGATTGTAATTTGAGGCAAGCTTTGCGGCAAAATCATAAACAGCCAAAGTGTGTTCGTATCTCTCCGTATTGAGATACCGGTATAAATAATCAAAAATTTCATTTTCCATATAATTTATTTTCCTTAATATATCGCCAAACGGATTCGGGCATCAAATGCGCGGCGGAAATATTTTCCTCCATATACCGTCTTATCCGGGTTGATGAAATATCTTCAATTAAAGTCTTTGAAAAAATGCCGTACTTGTAGTACCTGCTGTGTATATTTGCGATATTATCAGGTCTCTGCATTACAAAAAAACCGTATTTTTTTGCCACATATTCTGGTTTTTCCCATGTTTCAAGCATATTAAAAGAATCGGATCCAATCAGAAGTTTAATTGAATTGCCTGCATATTTCTTATTTATATAGTCAAGCGTTTGAAATGAATAAACCGAACTTTTCCGGTCAATTTCAAAAGTGTCAATGATATATTCCGTTCTCTTTTCAAGCGCCAGAGAAAGCATATTAAGCCTGTGTTTCGAATCTGCGACTAATGATTTTTTGTGAGGCGGAATATATGCGGGAACAAATATTATTACATCTGCCCCCATCTCATCAACAGCCTTTTGTGCAATTGCAAGGTGAGCATTGTGCACAGGGTCAAATGACCCTCCGAAAACAGCCATTACAGACATTTTATATTTTCTCCACGGTATTTTTATCAACCCATCCGCTGAAACCGTCACGCAAAAGCTTTATATTTATCCATTTGCCAAGTTCTGACAAAATTACAATTTTTCTTCCTTCGGAAACAACAAATGCCGGGTCTTCGGTTTTACTTGGCTTATTTCTTACGGCGGTATCCGTCATAATTACAGCTTCGGTCAAAATACGCTGGTTATATAATTTAAAAAAACAGAGCAAGCCGCTTAAAAACGCCACAATCAAAATCAAAATTGAAATTTTTAAAAAAACTTTTTGTTTCCTGATGCAATAGACGCCGAAACTCAAAGATAAAAGCACAAATAAAACACCGGTAATTACTGTTATTTCGTTAACTGAAAATAAAAGACCGATATGCATTATTAAAAATTCCGCCGTATTCGGCTGAGGTTCTTTTGTCGATTTTGCAATGGTTTGTATCAAAGCGCGTATATGTTTGCCTCTCGGATCCAACCGCAAAGCTTTTTCGGCGTTTAAAGACGCTTTGCCTATGTTTCCCGACTGGTAATATGAACAGGCCAAATTATAAAAAACATACGGATTATTGAAACCGTCTAAAAGCATAATTTCGTATTCTTTTACTGCTTCTTCATAATTACCCTGTTTATACAAATCTGCCGCTTTGTCAGTACTATCATGCATCGCTGCTGCATGAACATTTAAAACCAAAAAAAACATAAAGAAAATCGGGACTATTTTATTCATCATAATATTTTTATCTCTTCAATTATATATTTTGTTTTATCGTATATATTTTGCATTTCGGCTGTACCGGCTTTCAATGGTTTAAATTTAAACAATTCGCATTCTGTGACAATCTTCAATATTTCAATTATCATTTCGCCGCTTATTTCAAATTTAGAAAGGTCTGTTTTTATTTCATCCTTTGACATTTTCACGTACTTTGAATTTGTTTTTGACTGCAAGAAAGTTTTTAATGCCAAATCAAGACTGTTGTAAAAATCATTCTGTTCTTGTATTTGCAAACACTCATATGAATGTTTTAAATATGCAATTGATTTTTTATAAGCCGCAATTTTTTCCATTTTTATTTTATCTCTGTGCATAAAATCAATTATTATTCTGTACGCAAAAGCGGAAAACGCAAATAAAAATGCTAAAACAATTATTGTCCAAAACAGCATATTAGCAATTATGTTCCCGTACTCACGCGCTCCGACAATCTCCTTCAAAGGAAGAACTGTCTGATTTACGGCTGCAGTATCTACGGCAACATCGTTGTGCTCGGCGTTTTTATCATATACTTCAGAATTAACGTCAAATATTATCGGATCTGTTTTTATAATAACATAATTTTTCAGATCGGTGTCAAAATATGAAAATGTTATTTCAGGAATATTCTTTTGTCCGCTCATCAGCGGAATCAAAACACACTGAAAATTTTTTGAACTCATAACATCATTTGAATTGATCTTTACAAATGTTGCATATTTTTTTATATCATCGGAAAGTTCAAAAACCGGTTCTGTTATGGAATTTATATTCCCGTTGCCTTTAACCGATATTGTTAAATTAACAGGTTCATTTACTTTAACATTTTTTTTATTTATTGACGAAGCTATATAATATTTGCCCACAGCTCCCGTAAAATTTTCAGGCACCGTTTTTTGAGGCAAAGGAAATACGCTGATTTTTACAGGTTCTGTTTTAAAATGGTGCGTGTTGCCGTTTGCATATTTTATTTCCACCACCGACGGATCTATGACAATCTTTCCTTCCCTCATCGGATAAAGCTTTATTTTAACCGAAAATGTAAAATAATTTTCTCCGTCTATAAGTTCATATCCGCTTTTTACTTCCGGTTTTGTTTTCCAAAAATCTTTAAACATCGGAAGAACATAACTCGGATTTGCCGCCAGATCATACCTTGTTGCAAATTCAAATGTATAATAAATCTGCTGATTGACAAACACAGAATCTCCGTCCGTACCGGCTTTGACAAAGGTATTGTAGTCACTCTTTGTGTACACAGTCTGCGGAGCCTTCGTTTTTAATACTTTAATCTCTATCTTTTTTGAAACATAGTTCTTTTTCTCGTAATCATAAACTGTTATTTGTGGAATTGTAAAAAAACCTGCCGTTTTGGGGGTTATGACATACTCATAAATATATTTATCGTCCTTCAAATAATTTTCTTTTGATAATACCAAAAAATCATCTATTGCAGGCAGAACAAATGACTCGGCATCTTGAATTGAACTTGCAATTTCTACGGTAAGTTTTGTATTTTCACCTTCAAAAATTTCTCTTTTTTCAAGTGAAACGTTAATTAACCCGTCACAGTAGATAAAACCGGGAAGCAATATTATGAAAAACAATACAAATATAAATCTTTTGAGCATTTACCAGTCTCTCCGCGTTTTATCTATTTCCTGCCCTTTGATTTTTCTTTCATTCTGGGGTTTATCCATATCTCCGTAAAAATTTAAAACTCTGTTTAAATCCTGATTTCCTATTTTTTGCCCTTTGGCATCTTTGTCTTCTTCGGCATCTTTGTTATTTTCAGGATCAAAGTCACTGTCCAAATCCGACATTTCGCTCATTGATTTTGCCATCTCATCAGAAAGCTTTTTCTTTTCCTGATTAAGTTTTTCATTCTCTTCCTTTAATTGTTCCAGTTTATTATCGGCATCTGCGGCTTTTTTAGAATAAGATTTAACTTCGCGGTCCATATTTTTGTATTTGGCTTCGGTTTCGGCAGCGCTGTTCGAGCTTAGTATATTGCCGGCCTTAATTCTATTATCCATAGTCGTTATTAGTTCCTGCTCGGATTTTTTAATTTTTTTATCTGTTTCAACATTTCTATTTTCCTTATATTGTTTCTTCAGTCTCGCAATTTCATTTTCAAGCTCTTTTTGCCTCTTCAATATACTTTCCAATTTCTGTTTTTCCAATTTAAGCTGTTCCTGTTGTTTCTGTAATTCTTTACTGAGAATATCTTTTTCGCTTTCCGCCCATTTTTTGCCGTGTTCAGCTTTTTGTTTGTTTTTTTCAATTTCCAATTGTTTTTCTTTGTTTTGTTCAAGCTGGTTATTTATATTTTTAACTTTATTCTGGGTTTCCGTCATTTTCTGCTTTAACAGAGCTGCTTTCTTTTCTTTCTCTATTTCCTCCGGAGTCTTTGCGGTTTTTTTATCGGATTTTTCATTATCGTCTTTGTTTTCGCCGCTCTTTTTGTCAATATTCTGTTTTAAAGCCTTTATATTTGCTTCAAGCATTTTTTGCTGCTGCATTAATTTATTATTCAACTTTCTTGTTTCATCCTGCTGTTTTTTTATTTCTTTTATTGCATCTTCCTGTTCTTTCTGTTGATTTTTATCGTCTTTTGCGTTTTTGGAATCCGACTTATCGCTCTGCTTTAACATTTCCTTAAGTATGCTTTCTTTTGCTTTTGAAGAACTTAAATCTAATTTCTGCTTATTAAGTTCCTGAATTTTATTGTTATTTTCATTAAGCTCTTTCTGCAGCATATCCTGTTCTTTTTGTATATTTTCCAATTTGTTAACCGTATCTTCTTTTTGTTTTTCCTGAGACTGTTTTGCAGCCTCCTCCTGTTTTGACATAGACTTTTTCAATTCATCAAGCTGTTTTGACTGCTGTTTCAATTGATCAAGCCTGTTTTTTGCGCGCATTTTGTCTTTAAAACTTCTGTTTGCGGATTCCAACTCTTTTAAAAGTTCTTTCTGTTCCTGTTTAATCTTATCCTGCTGATTCTGAAGTTCTGATTTCTGTTTTTCAAATTCAGATAATTCCATATTGGAATCGAGTTTATCAGAATTATTTTTTTTGTTTTCATTATTTTTAATATGTTTTTCATTCATTTTTGCATTTTCAAAAGCTGTATTTTTTTGTTTTTCAACCAAAGCCTGAAAATCATCTTTAATTTCCATATTTTTCATTTCATCCATTTGTTTTTTTAATTCATCATTGTTTGATTGCAGATTCTGTTTGCTTTTCATAAGATTTTCTTTGGCGGCACTGTCTTTTTCGCGTTTTATAGCCTCATCGATAGTTTCAATCTGCTCTTTATTTTTTTCTATCTGTTTTTCAAGAAGGCGTTTAGCATCATTTTTTGCTTTTGCAAGTTCAACATCTATTTTATTCTTTAATTCTTTATCTGTCTGTGAATCCTTTTCAAGAAGTTTTTCAAGATCTTTTTGAGTACTGTTTTCAGTCAGTTTCATTTTTTCAAGTTCGTATTTATTATTCTGTTTTTGCATTGAGGCTTTTTCTTCATTTTTTTGTTTTAAAGCTTCTTCATACATATTTATCTTAGCCTTTAATTCCTCTTTTGCTTTCATCTGCTGTTCTAATTTTTCAGAGTTATCCGAATAATTTTTATTGATTTCGTCTTTGAAATTTTTGATATCAGACTTTATCTTCTGTTTTATCTCCTGCTTTTGGTTTGCAATTTCAAATTTCTCTTTCTCCAATGCTTTTTCCTGGCGCGTCAATTCGTCGATTTTATTTTTTATATCCTCATTATTCTTATCCTGAGATTTCTGATTTTGCTGCTGCTGTTGCTGCAGCTGTTTTTCCAGTTGTTTTTTCTGCTCGTCTAATTGTTTTTGTTTGCTTGTCAATTCGTCAATTTTTGCTTTAGCGTCTGAATCCTTTTCATTCTTTTGCTGCAGCTGTTTTTCAAGCTGGCTCTTCTGCAGATCCAGCTGTTTCTGTTTATCAAGCACTTCATCAATTTTATCTTTTATAGCAGAACTGTCCTGAGATTTCTGGTTCTGCTGCTGTTGCTGCAGTTGTTTTTTCTGTGCGTTCAGCTGCATTTGTTTATTTAAAATTTCATCATATCTGCCTTCAAGTTCTTTTTTTTGATTGTCCAGCATAACCGAATCTTTCTGTTTTTTTGATATGCTCTCAATTTGTTGTTCAATCTGTTTTTTGTATTCTTCAATGGCATTTTTTTGCTGCAAATTTTCCTTTTCGGCGGTATTTAACATTTTTTCCTGAGTTTTAACTTTTGATTTCTCGGTCAATGTATCCTGTAAACTTTCAATACTCTCTTTTTGTTTTTGTATTTTACTGCTGATTTTTGCAAGTTTTTCTTTTTCCTGGGCAAGCATTTGTTTGTATTTATCGGTTTCCTGTTGTTCATTTGCATTACTCAGTTTATCAGCATTTTTTTCAAGCATTTCAAGCTGCTGCTTATAATTGTTGCTCAGAAGATCTTTCTTGTCCAGTGCAAGTTTCTGCATTAGAGCGCTGTTACTCATCTTTTGTTCATGCATAAGCGTCTGTGTCAGTTGTTCTTTTGTATCTGATGAAGAATCCTGCTGTTTGAGAAGTTCTTCATGCTTTCTGTTCATATCATTTAAATTTTTCGACATTTCTTCTATTTTTGCTGCAGTTTCCATCTGTCCGTCCAAAGTCTGCTCTTTGACCGCAAGCATGCTTTTTTCAAACTGCATTCCTGCCATTTTTTGTTTTTGTTTCAAACTGTCAATCTGTTTTGAAATATTTTCAAGCTTTTCTTTTGTCTGCAATTCTTTGTTGGCGATATCTTTAAGTTCATTTTGTAATTTCTCTTTTTCTGCAGTATCTTTGGAAGACGAAATAGCATTCTGTATATTCTCTTTTTTTTCGGCAAGTTCACGGAGCGAATTGGATGTTTCCTGTTTTTGTGACTGCAATGATTGCTCTTTTTTCGAATTTGTCTTGGAAATCTCGCTTGTTAACTGCGCCATTTGGCTTAAAATATCTTTCTGTTCGTCATTTGATTTTTTAAGTATCTTTTGTTTCTGCAGACTAATCTGTTCAAATGTATTTCTGATATAGGAATTGTCTTCCTGCTGTTTTGCCGCAGTGTCATTATAATTTATCAGATCTTCGTGCTCATACCTGTATTTTGATTTTTTGTTAGCTTCATTCTCCAAAGGAGGAACATTATAAACTATCTGTTTTTTTTCTTCCTTTTTATCTATATCCGTATAATCGATTTCTCTGAGATTACGGTATATGACTTCCTTTTCTTCCTCTATTAAAAACTTCTTGTCGTCAGCATATGTAGGAAGAAAATAT
>Ga0116193_1001949_pt1 | contig 16277 bp, 12 predicted proteins | sample AD_UKC115_MetaG_FD_89892 | JGI IMG/M metagenome (GOLD analysis project Ga0116193, IMG submission 89892) | Active sludge microbial communities of municipal wastewater-treating anaerobic digesters from Hong Kong - AD_UKC115_MetaG | ecosystem: Engineered > Bioreactor > Anaerobic > Digestate... | reverse complement strand
GGTGTCGAGTGCCGCTTCGTTGCCGCCGTGCGGACTCAAGCGGATCAGTGCCTCGGCAGCATGCACGGGCAGAGTCACGCCGGCACGCAGGCTGGCCTCGTCGACGTCGGTCCAGTATTCGCGGCTCTCACGCACGAAGGGCTTGGGGTTCGCGTCAAGGCTCTGATCGGCCGGCAAGGCCCAGGAGACCTGCGCCGGTGTACGGTCGAGAGTGACTTGCGTCGTGCCGGGCGATGCGGCGCGCAGCGTGCGCACGATCTGGTCGCCGGGTGTGGCGGTGAGTGGTACGGCGTTGTTGCCAGCTTGTGCGGTGCCCGCGGTCAGCAGCGCCGCGGCCAGTGCGTGGCGGAAAGGATGACGCATGGTGTGGGCTCCCTCAGAGATTGTTGCGCAGGATCACGTCCAGACCGAAGCAGGCGCGCCGGCTCTGGTTGTGCGACAGCGGTTCGGCGCCAGCCATGCGGCTGGTGTCGTAGAACCACACCTTGCCGGCGGCGCTCTGGCTGCTGCAGTTGAGGAAGCCATCGGAGCAGCTCGACAGCCAGTTCTGCGTCGTTTCGAGGCCGACGTTCTCGGTATACCCGCCGCAATAGCTGTCCGAGTCGAACGGCGAGGAATCCACGTCGGTACCGACTACCGTGCGGAATTCCACCGGCAGGGCTGGGCGGCCCGCGGTGCCGTACAGGTAGTTCGCGTTGTAATAGGCCATCCAGCTCGTCTGCTGCTGGCGCACGGCATCGGTCTTGTAGCCGAGCAGCCAGCCGAGGGAGGACTCGAACACGTTGCCGTTCATCACCGCATCGGCGAGCGGCGTGCCGGCGCTCGATGGCGCGAGTGCGGTCACGCGGCGCAGTTTGGCGAGGATGCCCGGGTAGCGGCTGTCCCAAGTCGGGTTCGACATGATCCAGCGCATCACGTTGCCGCCATTCGAGTGCGTAATGACGACGAGATCGGTGATGCCCTTGGTGCCGATGAAGTTTGTCAGCTGACCGGCCAGACAACCGGCCGCGCGGCTGTCCCACATGTACTGATTGAAGTCGCAGTTGACGACCAAGTATTTCGTCGGGTCCGGCAGGCCCTTGCGCACGGAATCTACGAAGGCGGGTTGCCAATACTGGTTGTAGGCATCGGTCTGCGATCCGGTGCCGTGTACGAACGCGACGCCGGTGACGGCGAACGCGGGCGTTGCGCCGGCGGCGAGCGCCAGCGCGAGCATGGTACGACGCATGTTTTCCCTCCCCAGGCCGGCCCATCGTCGCGATGGGCCGTTTCAAAGCCGGTACCCGGCGGATGCGGCGCTGCTTCCGTACTGCCGCTGGCGCGCGGATACGACTGCGCAATGGACCATGCCGAGCCCGCGAGGGCTTGCATGGTCACGTCATGCCGGAGCCGTCCATGTCCCCACCTAAGGCTGCCGGTGCGCGAAAACTAGCATCGCCTATCGACGCGGTGCAAACGCTCGTTCGAATCCGCGTCGCGTAGACAAAGCGCATGATCGGCGAGGGCGGATTTCCTCGACGGCACTGCGTGGTGGGGCGGTGCGCTAACTCGCCAGAGGGATGACACGCGCAGCATGCCGTGGATCGTTGCGGGCAGACATGTTCTGCCGACCGCCCGGCAGGCATTGGAGGAAGCACGGCGAAAAGGTGCGGGAGTCGACGGAGCGACTAAGTCGCTGCCCGGGTGCGTCCAAGCCGAGGAGCTAATTCGCTGGACGCACCCGGGCCGCATTCCGTGGGCCCACTGCCAAGTAAAAACCCGCGGACCCTCATCATACCCGCTGCGCCTCACCCGGGCTAACCCGGCCTGGGGATAAGCGGTGGATGGACTGTGGGTTCTTCATGAGAAAGTTTTTTTGAATCAGTTAGATAGGGTTGTTTTGTGATTGATTCGTGAAGTCGCGTCGGCGCATTGCACGGGCACCTGGCGTTGCGATGGCTTCTGGCAAGTCATTGATTCACATAGGCCTTTCCAGGGCCGGCCGGAATGGGGGCCGGGCGCTGGAAAGTTGCTATTAAATCAACTACTTGTCATGCCATGACCGACCGGGTGCAGGTCACCTTCAGCGGTCCGCCAGATGGCTCTTGCGCAGGCCATAGGCCAGGTAGACCACCACGCCGATCGCTGCCCAGCCGACGAACAGCTCGATGGTGTACGCCGAGAGATTGAGGAACAGCAGCAGGCAGCCGAGGATCGCTGCCGGACAGACGATCCACACCAGTGGCGTGCGGAACGGCCGCGCACGATCCGGTTGCGTGACGCGCAGGATCATCACGCCGACCGCGACCGCCATGAAGGCGAACAGCGTGCCCGAATTCGAGATGTCGGCGAGGATGCCGACCGGGAACATCGCCGAAAACAACGACACGGCGACGCCGGTGATCATGGTGATGATGTGCGGCGTGTGGAAGGTCGGATGTACCTTCGACAGCCCTTCCGGCAGCAGGCCGTCGCGCGACATGACGAAGAAGATGCGCGTTTGACCGTAGATCATCATCAGGATTACCGAGGGCAGAGCGAGGGCAGCGGCCAGGCCGATGAAATTGCCGATGCCGGCGAAACCGAGCAACTTCAACACGTGTGCCAGCGGCTCCTTCGAGCAGACGAGCGCATCGAGGTTCTTGCAGGCGGCGGCGAGTTCCGGGCTGCCGGGCGGCAGCGGCATGCCGTCGGCACCCATAACCGGCTGCGAACCGACCGAACCGACTGCACCGTAGCCGACGAGTAGATAGAACAGCGTGCAGACGGCGAGCGAGGCGATCAGGCCGATCGGGATGTTGCGATTCGGGTTCTTGGTCTCTTCGGCCGCCGTCGATACCGCGTCGAAGCCGACATACGCGAAGAAGATCGAAGCCGCGGCACCCAGTACGCCGAAGCCGCCGAGTGGCGTGCCCCAGCCGGCCGGCAGGAACGGCGCGAAGTTCGGGTTCTTCACTGCAGGAATCGCCATGACGACGAACACGCTGAGCGCGACGACCTTGATGGCCACGAGCACCGCATTGACCCAGGCGCTCTTGCTGGTGCCGATCACGAGCAGGCCGGTGATGACCAGGGAAATGATGAAGGCGAGCAGGTTGAAGCTGCCGCCGTCGTAGGGACCGGTGCGCAGGAACTCCGGCAACGACATGCCGGCGCTGGCGAGGAGCCCGTTCATGTAGCCCGACCAGCCGACCGCGACCGCGCCGGCGGCGACTGCATACTCGAGCACCAGCGCCCAGCCGACGAGCCAGGCGACCGCCTCACCGAGCACGCCGTAGGTGTAGGTGTAGGCCGAGCCCGATACCGGCAGCATCGCTGCGAGTTCGGCGTAGGCGAGTGCGGCGAGCGCGCAGACCACAGCCGCGATCACGAAGGCGACCATCATGCCCGGGCCGGCCTTCTGGCCCGCCTCGGCCGTCAGCACGAAGATACCGGTACCGATGATCGCGCCGATGCCGAGCAGGGTGAGTTGAACGGGCCCGAGCTGGCGCTTGAGCGCTTTCTTTTCGGCCGTGGCCAGGATTTGGTCGAGCGGTTTGACGCGCCAGAAAATCATTCCGTCCCCTCCGGAGGTGGGCAGTCAGCACCGGCATGCGGAGGGACTCCACACACTGCGTTGCGACAGCCTTGAAGTATGCGGCGCCGCGACGGCAGCACCATGAAGCGCGGCTAACATACGCGACCCCACCCGGAGCGGCAAGCGGCCGGACACATGCGTAAAACGACCCTCACGGCCTCTCCGCATACGCTGCATCAGCAGCGATGGCTGGACACGCTGGACGATTACCTGCGACGTCATCCCGAGCGGGTCGGCGCGGCCGCTCGCTTCCGTGATTTCATGAGTGCGCACGCCGATGGCGCAGATCGCCGGCTCGTTTATGGCCACCTCACCGGCTCGGCATGGCTGGTGAGCGCCGACGGTCGACGCGTGCTGCTCACGCTGCACCGCAAGCTCGGTCGATGGCTGCAGCTCGGCGGACATGCCGATGGTGATCCGGATCTGGCCGCCGTGGCATTGCGCGAGGCGGAAGAGGAATCGGGGCTCGTGGGCCTCGTCGTCGAGCGGGATCTGTTCGATATCGACCGACATTGGATCCCGGCGCGTGGCAGCGAACCGGGTCACTGGCATTACGATCTACGTTACGTCGTGCAGGCAGCAGTGAGCGAAGCCTTCGTCGTCGGCGATGAATCGCATGCACTCGCCTGGCGTCCGATCGTCAGCCTCGTGGACGATCTCGAGATCGATGCCTCCATCCGGCGCATGGCCGAGTACTGGCTTATGCGCCGGCCGCCGAAGCTTGTCTGAAGCAATTGAAGCCGGTATGCGCTGCCGGATATCGGCAGCACAGCGATCCTTTGCATGCGTGGGCCGCGGTGCCAGGCACGCGCCGAATGCCACGATCCGCACCTGATGCCGGTTTCCGAGTGCTCGCCATCGAGACGAAAGTTCTCGCATCGCGTCCTCGATGCACCAGGTCGGATAGGTCTGTCGTATCTTATTTCCTGAACCACAGCTGGATAGAGAGCGCCAACTCCGCGTATTCGATAGCCTGTGACACTTTGTACATGTTCGGTTCCCATCCGAACGATTCTTCCGTAGAGCATGCTTTCTACGGAGGTGGTATGCGGGCACTTCTTGGAATCGCCGTGCTGCTGGTAGCCAGCGCGCTGCAGGCGCGAGACGGGGACTTCGATCCCGGATTTCTCACGCAGGGCAGACAGCGCGTCGTGCTGCCCAACGGACATTCCACCGGCATTTCTGGCGTCGTGCTCGCTCAACCTGACGGGAAGCTGGTGCTCGCCACCAGCGATGACATGGGCATCGGCGTGCAGCCGGATTTCGAAGTGCTGCGCTTGAATGCCGACGGCAGCCCCGACACCACTTTCGGACAGAACGGCTTCCAGACCATCGCCTTCGATCGCGGTGGTGATCTCTCCGACACAGTCACGGCGATCGCTTTGCAGTCCGACGGCAAGATCTTGGTCGTGGGAACCAGCAACGGCGATCCTAACACCACTGGCGCCGACTGGGCGGTGACGCGTCTGACCGCCGATGGGCAGCCCGATAACACGTTCGGCACCTGGGGCAAGGCAATCGTCGCCTTCAATCTCGCCGGTGGCACCGGTCAGGACCGCTGTTTCAGCGTCGCAGTCCAGCCCGACGGCAAGATCCTGCTCGCCGGCAGTGCGCAGATCGGTAGTGCGGTGCGCATGGCCGTGGCTCGTCTCGAGACCGACGGCTCGCCGGATTTCAACTTCGGCCTCGGTGGCCGGATCACGGTCAGCTTCGGCGTTCAGGATCTGGGTTCCCAGGCCCAGCGTGTTCGGGTCTTGCCGGATGGCCGCATCGTTCTGGCCGGTCTCGCCTACGCATCTGTCAGCAACAGCATCGACTGGGCTCTGGCGCGCCTCAACGCCGACGGCAGCCTGGATAACGGCTTCGGCAGTGTGGGACGCGTCCTGCATGGCTTCGACTTGGGCGGCGACAAGCAGGACGTGGCCTACGATGCCGTCGCGGTGGCCGATGGATCGATGGTGGTGGTCGGCTCGGCGCGCGCCGGCACGCCCTACGACGACGACATCGCTGTCGCTCGGTTCCTGCCGAATGGCAGTCTGGATACGGCGTTCGGCGTTGCCGGCCACCGGGTGGTGACGTTGAATGCCGGCGGCGACAATCAGGAAGTCGCCGCCGCGGTAGCACAGGACCCTCTGGGACGCATCGTCATCGCCGGATCGTCCAGCATCGCCAGCAGCAACCATGACATCGTGGTGCTGCGCTTCACGGCGACGGGTCAGCCGGATGCGACATTCGGCGCGGGTGGCCAGCGTTTCGCGGCACTGTCGATTCCACCGGCGCCCGACTACGACGACATCGGCATGAGTCTCGCACTGACGCCGGACGGTGGGATCGCGGTCGCCGGTCCGTCGGCCACGACGACGAACGGCATCTATGCCCTGGGCGTGGTCAAGCTCATCGGCGACACGATCTTCGCCGACGGCTTCGGCAACTGAGGCGATGCATGGGCGGACGACGGCTCGCGATCTTCCTCGCTCTGGCAGGTGCTGTCGGTGCAAGCCAGGCCCGCGACGGCCAGCTCGATCTCGGTTTTGGCACGTTCGGCAAGACGTTCGCGGCCGTATCGGGCAGCAGCTATGTCTACCATGGCGGTGCCGGACTCGCGATCCAGGCTGATGGCCGGCTGGTACTCGCGGGAACCCGGTACACCCTGGCCAACAACCTGTACGACTACGACATTTCCGTGATCAGGCTGAACGCCGACGGCAGCAAGGACGCGAATTTCGGCAGCGCCGGCGAGACGGCGATCGCCCTCAACCGCACGGGCAGTGGCAACGGTGATTACGGCAATGCAGTCCTGGTGCAGGGCGACGGCAAGATCGTCGTGGCGGGATCGACGGCGGGCGACACCACGACCGGTGAGGACATGGTGGCGGTCCGCCTGACGGCCGGCGGTGGTCTCGATCCGGGTTTCGGCAACGGTGGCAAGGCCTTCGTACCGTTCAACCTCGGCAGCGCCGGGCACCTGGCCGATGTGGCCTTCGACCTCACCCAGGACAGCCAGGGCAAGCTGCTGCTCGTCGGCGAAGCCGATTGCAGTACGGCCAGTATCGCCTGCTCGAAGCTCGCAGTGGTGCGGCTCAACACCGATGGCACGCGTGATACGAGTTTTTCCGCGGACGGGCGTGTCGTCTACGGCTACGGTTCCGGAGCGGCCGCAGGGTTCAAGGTGCGTGAGCTGGCCAATCACAAGATCCTCGCGGTCGGTTATGTCCAGCCGGATCCGCTGACGGACAATGTGGATTTCCTGCTGGTTCGGTTCGATACCGATGGCTCCCTGGACAACGGCTTCGGCAGCGGTGGTGCCGTGCGGTTCGCCTTCGACATCGGCGGCAACATGCAGGATGCCGCGGGCGATTTCGTCGAACTCGACGACGGTTCCCTGCTGGTCGCCGGGCTTGCCGTGACCAACGCGCCATACAACACGGACATGGCGCTGATGAAGTTCAGCGCCAACGGCATGCCGTATCCGGGATTCGTGCCGGCGACGTATCCGCTCGACTTCGGAGGCGACCTGCGCGATTCAGCCATGGCCATCCGGCGCGATTCGCAGGGACGAATCCTGTTGGCGGGTATGGCCAGTACCGGAACCTACAACGGCAACAATGTCCAGGACTTCGTCGTGGTGCGCTTGACGGCCGCCGGCCAGCCCGATGCGCGCTTTGGCAATGGTGGGCGTGTGGTTTACACGGGCGCTCAGTTGTTCGGCACCGATATGGACAACTCGGGTGCTACACTCGCGATCGATGCGCAAGAACGCATCGTGACCGCGGGCACGGCAGCCTATACCGCCACCGATCTCTACAAGCACCGGTTCGTCGTCATCCGCATGCGCGGTGACACGATCTTCGAGGATCCGCTTGGCGGCTGAACGCTGCGACGCGCCGATCGGCATCGGGACGCGCAATCCGGCTCCGATTGCGGGCATGGCATGGATGGCCCGATCTGCACCGCCGGCGCCGGCCACTCGACCTCGGGCCACAGGGTCGGCGCGTTCACACCGTGGCCTCGGTTTTACCGCGCTACGCCCATCCCATCGTGGCGCGGCATGCGCCGCTTGCTACTCAGCGCGTCCCGAGAACTCGCGCGTCGTGGTATTGACCAGCACGCGCGCGCCATTGCCGATGTACTCGGGCACGAGGATCTCGATACCGGTCGAGAGCTTCGCGGGCTTGGGGCGCTTGGTGGCCGTCGCGCCCTTCATTTCCGGCGCGGTTTCGACGACTTCGAGCACCACGGTCTGCGGCAGCTGCAGGCCGACCGGCGCACCGTCGATGACCTGCACAAAGCAGCCTTCGAGCCCGTCGATGATGAAATCGGCGGCGTCGCCGACCATCGCCGGATCGAGCACGTACTGGGTGTAGTCTTCGTTGTCCATGAACACGAAGGCCTCGCCCTCGCGGTAGGAATAGCTCGCCGCGCGGCGCGTCAGCTCGATCTCCTTCAGATCGTCCTCGGCGCGCAGCGACAGATCGAGCTTCTGATTGCCAGGCACGCTGTACAGCGCGAAACGGAATGTGACGTTGCCGCCACGGCCCTGCGGTGCACTGCGCTCGACTTCACGCACCTGATACGTGCGGCCCTCGTGTTCGACGACATGGCCACGCTTGATTTCGGATGCCTTCATGGCGGCCTCACTTACTTCGGTTGCAGGCGGATCGCGCCATCGACGCGCACGACACTGCCATTCATGTAGCGATTCTGCAGGATGAAGGCGACGGTGGTCGCGAACTCCTCGGGAGCACCGAGGCGCGAAGGGTAGGGCACTTGCGCGCACAGCGACTGATAGACCGCCTCCGGCATGCCGTCGACCATGGGTGTGTGGAATACGCCCGGTGCGACCGTCATCACGCGCACGCCGATGCGCGCGAATTCGCGGGCCATCGGCAGGGTCATGCCGACCACGCCGCCCTTCGAAGCGGAATACGCCGCCTGGCCGATCTGGCCCTCGAACGCGGCGATCGAGGCGGTGCTGACGATCACGCCGCGCTCGCCATCCGCACCGGGTTCGTTGTGCTGCATCAGCGCGGCCGCCTGCTTGGCGACGTTGAACGAGCCGACGAGATTGGCCATCAGCGTGTTCGTGAAGGTCTTGAGCGGCATCGCGCCGTCCTTGCCGAGCACGCGCCCCGCGCCGAGGATGCCGGCGCAGTTGATCACCGCGTTGAGCCCGCCTAGCGCCGTGCGTGCCGCATCGAGGTTCGTGGCGACGCCGTCCTCGCTGGTCACGTCGGTGCGGTAGTAGCGCGCCGCGTCACCGAGTTCGGCGACGGCCGCAGCGCCCTTGTCGTCGTTGACATCGAACAGCGCGACCTTCGCGCCGTGCGCGACAAGATGCTTAGCGACCGCGAAGCCGAGGCCCGAAACGCCGCCGGTGACGACGGCCTTGACCTGACCGAGTTCCATGACCCTGCTCCTGTTCGAAACCGGCCACCGGCCGGCGAAGGGCGCGCATTGTAGCTGCGGGCGCGCCGCCGTGCAGGCCATGCCGTGATCGGCCGAGGCTGGCCACGGCAGGCGAGTCGGGGGATACGCGCCGGGCGTCCACGATGACGCCTGGCGGCGGCAAATCCCGGATCGGTACTCGCGAGCGTTACGGATTCAAGGCGTGGCAGCTGCCTGCGCAAAGATCCGGCACGCAGGTCACTCGCGGCAGGCGGACGCGCACCGGCCTGCCGCGTCGGGCTCAGAGCTCGCGTTCGAAGAAACGGTCGCAGCTGAAGTGACCCGTGCAGCCCAGCGATTTCTCGATCCGCCGGAAGCCGGTCCTGGCGTATAGCGCCTGGGCCGCATCCATGCCGGTCAGGGTTTCGAGATAGCAGCGTCGATAGCCGAAACGGCGCGCGCTATCGAGGCAGTGCTCGATCAGCGCACGGCCTGCGCCGCGTCCGCGCAGCTTGGGCAGGAAATACATCTTGCGCAGCTCGCATACCTCGGCCTCGGCGCCGTCGAGTGGCGCGATGCCGCCGCCACCGAGCACGCGGCCTTCGGCTTCCACGATGAAGTAGGCCGCACGTGGTCGGTCGTAGGCGCTGGCCATGTCATCGACTTCGGCGTCGTGGATCGCGAAGCCCGGACCATCCGCTCCGAACTCCGGCATTACGCGGCGGATGATGGCGGCGACCGCGGCGTTATCGCGCGGTTCGATGGGACGGATGGAAAAGGGCGCCTGGGTCATGGGTGAGTCGAAGGATGAGAGGGCGGTTTGACGGACGTGAGGAAGCGATCGCCTCACCGTGCGGCGGCTACAGCGGCCGGCGGAAGTCGAGATCGTAGCGCGCGCCGCGCGCCAGCACGTGCAGCCTGAGGTTGGTGATGCTGATCGGCGCGTGGTCCTGCGCATCGGCCACGCTCGAGGCGCCGACGTCGCTCGGGTCGACCACGGTCGCGCCACCGTGACCGACGATCTCCATCACGTTGTCCGGGCCGATGAAGGCCGCGGTGGCCGCGTCGATGCCGAGGCCGAGCGCGAACGGATTCAGCGCGAGCGCACCGAGCAGGCGGCCGAGACGATGGCTCGCCGCACCGCCCTGATCGATCACCACGCGGTTGGTCAGACCGAGACCGGGTGCGAGCGTCACGCCGCCTAGACGCGGCGTCAGTGCGGCTTCGCCGCCGGCGAGCATGTGCTCGCTGAGCACAACCGCACCCGCACCGAGGCCGACCAGCGGCATGCCATCTGCATTGCGCCGGCGCAGCAACCGTGCGAGCACGGTGCCGCCGATCAGCGTCGAGAGTTGCAGCGGGTGCAGCGCGGCGAGCAGCACGGCATCGGCGTTCTCGACCATGGCGAGCAGCTGGGGCCGCTCGGCCTCGGCGCGGCTCGTGAGTGCGATGCGCGGCACGCGGCCGGCGCCGAGCCCCATCAGCGTGGCGTCGAGCTCGTCGAGACCGGCCGCTTCGAGGTCGCCGACATGCAGCAACGGCAGCAGCGGGCGCTGTCCGCACAAGGCCAGTAGCCGGCGTGCGATCTGCTGTTCACCGTCGGCCAGGAGCGGCGTGCCGACCGCGACGATGTAACCGCGGGACTTGTCCGGAGCGAGGCGGGCGGGCATCGGCCGATCCTGTGCGGCAGGGAGGTCGCGATGGTAGCAGGGTCGTGCGGCCTGCCCGTGCGCCGGTCGTGCCGCGACTTGCGGGTCTGGATTCGTGCCTCGGTCGCCGGCTCAGGTCGCCAGTAACTCACGCACCTGTCCGGCCAACGTGACGAGTGGTGCTCGATCATCGAGCAGAGCGGGCATGGCTGCCTGGAAACGCCGGCCGAGGGCCCGCCGCCGTGGCGCATCGTCGAGCAGCTCGACGGCGCGAGTGGCGAGTGCCGGGGCAGGCACGATCAGCTCCGCGGCGTCGAGTGCCCGCAGCAGGGCCGCGCTCTGCCGGCCGCGCATGAAGCGGCCTTCGCTAGTGATCACGGGCAGGCCGCAGACCAGTGCGTCGATGCTGGTATTGCCGCCGGACCAGTGCAGGCTGTCGAGCATCAGATCGCAGCCGGTGGCGATCTCGAGGTAGCGCCGGCGATCGACCAGCGGCAGCCAGAGCAGCTGGCGCGCCGGATCGCCGCCTGCCGCGCGTACGGCCGCGGTCAGGCGCCGGCGCAGGCGCAGCGCGGCGCCGGGCGTGCCGCCGCCGAACAATACCGCGGTCGCGGCGGGCCGTTCGGCGAGCAAGGTGGCGAGCACCGTGTCGTTGTCCGGGTGCAGCTTGAACGCGGATTGCGGCACGAGCACGAGGTGCCGGTCTTCCGGCAGCCCGAGTTCCCGGCGCGTTCGCGCCGGTGGGGGACCGGGATGCCGATAGCGCGTGCCGATGCCCGGCAATGGCAGCAGGGGCTCGCGGTAATGCAGCGCCGCATCCGGCGGTTCCATCGCGGCGCAGGTGAAATACGCATCGATCGTTGGCAGGCCGCTGGTCACCGGATGTCCCCAGGCCATCGCCTGACGCGGTGCGAGCCGCAGTGCGGCGAGCGCGAGCGTGCGGCCATCCATGCCGAGTTCCGGATGGATCAGCAGATCGAGGTCCAGCCCGCGGACTGCAGCGGCGATTTCCAGCAGCGAGCCATCCGGTTCCAGCAGGCGGTCGGCTTCCGCGCCGAGCCGCGCCGTGAACGCGTCACGGGTCGGCCCGAGCTGGATCAGCGTGAGTTCCATGCCGGCCGCACGCAGGGCGCCGATCCAGCTGCCGAAATAGCTGCCGACCGTGCATTCGCGCAGGAACGAGGACAGGAAGCCGACGCGTGGACGCTTCGCGATGCGGCGTGGCGGTGCTTCGGCGAACGACGGTGCGATGGCCGCGGCGGCGGCGGCGAGCCAGTCACCGTAGCGCGATTGCAGCTCGCGGTCGTCGTGCCCCTGGTAAGCGAGATAGAAATTTGCCCATTCGAGCGCTTCGAGCGGCAGGTCACGGCCGCGCAGTGCGGCGGGCGGCAGTGCATCCGCGAGGCGCTCGAGTCCCGCGGCGTAGGCGGCGCGGCAGGCTTCGAGATCGGCCGTATCGCGATAGACCGGCGGCAGCGCGAGGCATTCGCCGAGGTGGGCGCGCACGGCTTCAGGTGAATTCGCCGCGGCGCGCCGACCGGTACGGCGCCAGATCTCGCGCGCCGCATCGACGCAGGATTCGTGATGCAGGCTCGTGGCGAGGCCATCGAGGCCAGTCGCGCCCCAGTCCGGATCGGCATCGACCCATGCCAGTGCGTTGGCGGTGAGGCCGACACGTGCGAGCGTGCGGGCCGCGCGGCGGCGTTCATCGGGCGGGATCGCAGCCGGCGCGAGGCCGTCGAGAGCGGCGCGCGCGGCATCGAGGCGATGGCCGGCGAGTTCGGCTTCGGCCTGTGCGAGGCGCAGGCGCCCATCGTCCGGACGCATGGCGCGGGCTGCGGCGATCAGCGCACGTGCCGCGTCGACCTCACCATGTTCGAGACGCAGCATGGCGAGGTTGCAGGCGGCTTCGGGATTTCCGGGCGCGAGCCGTAGCGCAGCCTCGAACTGCGCCACCGCCGCCTCGCCGTGCCGCATCGCGCGCAACTCGCTGCCGCGGTTGTTGTGCGCGATCGCGAGCCGCTCGCGCAATCCGGCATTCGCGGGATGCCGCTCGACCAGCACGCGTAGCAGGGTGATCGCCGCCGCCCAGTCGCGACACTGGATCGCCGCATTCGCACCGAGCACGCACAGTTCGTCGTCACGAGCGTGTGCCGGCACGGCCAGCACGTGCGCGAGCGCCGTGGCCGCGTCGCCCCGGGCCAGCGCGGCGCGTGCGGCCGGCGACGCCCCGCTCATGCGCCGGCGAGCCCGACCTTGCTGCCGTTGCTGCGACCGAGCCGGGCGCTCAGCCAACGGCCGGTCTCGATCAGGTGCGGCAGATCGACGCCCGTGGCGATGCCCATGCCTGCGAGCATGTAGACCAGATCCTCGGTCGCGAGATTGCCGCTCGCGCCCTGCGCATACGGGCAACCGCCGGTGCCGGCGACCGCGGCATCGACCACGCCGACGCCGAGTTCGAGACAGGCCAGCACGTTGGCCAGCGCCTGGCCGCGCGTATCGTGGAAATGCACGGCGAGCGCCGACATCGGCACGACGCCGGCGACGGCGGCGAGCAGGTCGCGTGCCTGGCGCGGCGTGCCGATGCCGATCGTGTCGCCGAGCGAGATTTCGTAGCAGCCGAGCGCATGCAGGCGTTCGGCGACGTGCACCACGTCGGCGACCGGCACCGCGCCCTGGTACGGGCAGCCGAGCACGGTCGAGACATAGCCGCGCACGCGCACGCCGTCCGCCGCGGCGCGTTCCAGCACCGGGCGGAAGCGATCGATCGACTCGTCGATCCCGGCGTTGGTGTTGCGCCGGTTGAACGCTTCGGACGCCGCAGTGAACACCGCGACTTCGTTGATGCCGGCTGCGCGGGCGCGTTCGTAGCCCTGCAGGTTCGGCACCAGCGCCGGGTACCGCACGCCCGGACGGCGAGGCAGGCCGGCGCAGACCTCGGCCGCATCCGCGAGCTGCGGTACCCATTTCGGACTGACGAAGCTCGTGACCTCGATGCTCGCCAGGCCGGCGTCGGTCAGGCGCTCGATCAGCTCGATCTTGACCGCCGCCGGGACGATGGTCTTCTCGTTCTGCAGCCCGTCGCGCGGGCCGACTTCGACGATACGGACGGAGGCAGGCAGGCTGTGCATGGAGTAGTCGGACATCCGGTTCGAAGCGCTATGGAGACGGTTCGCGATGTGCGGGTCCTGGCGTGCTATGGCCTCGGGCTCTGGGATCGCGACAACGTGCCGGCTGCAATCGGGCGCACCACAGGCGTTGGGGTATTCGGCAGCCAGGAGCGAACGATAGCGCGCCGGGCGTGACCGATGCGACCCGGATGCGGCAGTCGCGGAGCGTCAGCGCCGGTCGTGGCGCTGTCGGCGCAGCAGGTCGCGCTCGTAGTCCTCGAGCGATTGCGTGCTGCGCGCGAGCACCGCGCCGGGCTTGTCGGCGAAGACCGGCAGACGGCGCACGATGTCGAGCATCGTCGCGCGGTCGCCCATCACATAGGCATGCAGGGTGCCCGGGGTCTTGCTGAGCGTGCCCCTGAGCTTGTCGTCGATCAGGAGCTTGGCGATGCGCTGGGTATCGGCGTAGTAGATCTCCAGCCGGTCGCCGCGCAGTCGGTAGCGGGCGAAGAAATACGACCTGGCCGGCTTCGGCGTGACGGCGGGTGGCGGATCGAGGTCCACCAGCCCTTTGAGCTGGTCGTCGGCGACGACGACATAGTCCTTGCCCCCGGCGTGCACGAAGTTCAGCGGCACGTGCACCGGCTTCAGCGGGCCGCCCTTTTCCGGCTGCGTGATCACGAGCAGTCGGCACTCGGCATCCACGAACAAGCCTTCGGCCTCGCGGTCGTCGCCCTTCGGGTTGAGCCACAAACCCTTCCAGCGCGTGTCGCAGGTTTCGATGTTGTCGCCGAGCGGTGATTCGAAACGCGTCTCCTCGCAGCCGGCGAGCGTCAGCAGCAGGAGGCCGAGGGCAAGGTAACGCAGCAGGCCGGACAAAGGGTTCATCAGTCGTCTCCAAGGCGGATCAGTACGGCATCGGCATCCACGAACTCGCCGGCGGCAACCTGCACGGCCGCGATGCGACCGGCACGCGGGGCACGCAGGGTCAGTTCCATCTTCATCGCTTCCATGACTGCCACCTCCTGGCCTGCCTCGACGCGGTCGCCGGCCGACACCCGCAGCAGCACGATCCGGCCCGGCATCGGGGCGACCACGCGGTCGCCGCGTTCGGTCTCCTCTGCCGCATGGGAGAATGCCGCAGCGCGTGCGAAGCGAAAGCGGCGCGTGCCGTCGTGCAACTGCACCGCGTCGGCATCGACCACGGCCTGCCAGCGCTGGCCGATGCCGTCGATCTCCGCGTGCAGCATGCCATCCTGCAGCACGGCATGGCATACGTCGTGGTGCTCCGGTCCGGAATCGATCGCGTACGTTCCGGCACTGCCGTGTGCGGCGAATTCGTGACGGCGGCCGGCCTCCTCGAGCGCGACGATGCGCTTGCCGGGATGGCCGAGCCGCCAGCCGTCGGCATGCGCCCACGGCGAGAACGGATCCTTGCCCGTGCGTGCGCGGTCCGTCGTCTCGGTTTCCTCGGTCAGCAGCACCGCACATGCCGCGGCGAGCAGGGCGCGCGGCGCGGCCGGCGCGTCGCCCGGCAGGAACTCGTCGAGATGCCGATCGAGGTAGCCGGTATCGATACGGCCCTCGGTGACCGCCGGATGGCGCACGAGGCGCTCGAGGAAGGCGATGTTCGAAGCCGGCCCGTCGACGAGGGTGGCGGCGAGCGCCTCGCGCAGCCGCTCAAGCGCCTCGGCGCGGACGCGGTCGTGCACGATCAGCTTGGCGATCATCGGGTCGTAGAAGATCGTCACCTCGTCGCCTTCGCACACACCGGCATCCACGCGTACATGCGCGGACGGCGCCGGCAGGCGCAGGCGTGTCAGGCATCCCGAGCCGGGCAGGAAATTCTTCTGCGGATCCTCTGCATACAGACGGACCTCGATCGCATGGCCGTCGCTCGGCAGCGACTTGTTGCGCACCAGCGAGGCCGGCAGCGGCTCGCCGGCGGCGACGCGCAACTGCAGCTCGACGAGGTCGAGATTCAGCACCATCTCGGTGACCGCGGGTTCGACCTGCAGCCGGGTATTGATCTCCATGAAGTAGAAGTCGCCGTGCTCGCCGACGATGAACTCGACCGTGCCCGCGTTCGTGTAGCCGATCGTGCGAGCCGCGGCGACGGCGGCCTCGCCCATGCGCGTGCGCAGATCGGGCGTGAGGAACGGCGAGGGCGATTCCTCGAGCACCTTCTGATAGCGGCGCTGCGCGGAACACTCGCGCTCGTTGAGATGCACGAGGTTGCCGTGGCGGTCGCCGAATACCTGGAACTCGATGTGGCGCGGCCGTTCGATGTAACGCTCGAGCAGCACGCGATCGCGACCGAACGCGTTCTGTGCCTCGCGCCGACAGGAGTCGAGACTGGCGGCGAACTCACCGGAATGGCGCACGATACGCATGCCTTTGCCGCCGCCGCCGTGCGCCGCCTTGATCATCAGCGGGAAACCGATGCGCTCCGCTTCGCGGGCGAGGCGAGGCGGATCCTGGTCCTCGCCGGTGTAGCCCGGTACCACCGGCACGCCGGCGGCCTGCATCAGCTGCTTGGCGCCGGCCTTGCTGCCCATCTTGCGCATCGACGCCGCC
>Ga0116193_1001947_pt1 | contig 16283 bp, 10 predicted proteins | sample AD_UKC115_MetaG_FD_89892 | JGI IMG/M metagenome (GOLD analysis project Ga0116193, IMG submission 89892) | Active sludge microbial communities of municipal wastewater-treating anaerobic digesters from Hong Kong - AD_UKC115_MetaG | ecosystem: Engineered > Bioreactor > Anaerobic > Digestate... | reverse complement strand
TTTCTTTGTACCACAGGAAGCCCGTTGGAAATTACTTTTATCCAAAGCAAAACAACCCGATATTGGAAAATTTGTGGACGATGCAATGGATGCCATCGAAAAAGAGAATGCTTCATTGAAAGGTGTTTTGCCTAAAGTATATGCCCGACAAAATCTTGACCCGACAAGCTTGGGTGAATTGATTGATTTGGTGGGCAACATTGCTCTTGGCGATACCAAAGCCCGCAGTGCTGATGTGCTCGGACACGTTTTTGAATATTTCTTAGGTGAATTTGCCCTTGCAGAAGGTAAGAAGGGCGGACAATTCTACACCCCGCGGAGTGTTGTGGAATTATTGGTTGAAATGTTAGAACCATACCAAGGACGGGTATTTGACCCCTGTTGTGGTTCTGGTGGTATGTTTGTGCAATCGGAAAAATTTGTTGAAGAACGCAAAGGAAAGATTAACGATATTTCCATTTACGGACAGGAAAGCAACCAAACAACATGGCGATTGTGCAAAATGAACCTTGCCATTCGTGGCATTGACAGTTCACAGGTAAAATGGAACAACGAGGGGTCATTTCTGAACGATGCTCACAAAGACCTGAAAGCCGATTATATTATTGCCAATCCGCCGTTTAACGTGAGCGATTGGGGAGGCGATTTGCTACGCAATGACGGACGCTGGCAGTATGGTGTACCGCCAACTGGCAACGCCAACTACGCTTGGATTCAACATTTCCTTTATCACTTAGCACCCAACGGACAAGCCGGTTTTGTATTGGCCAAAGGTGCACTCACCACGAAAACATCGGGCGAAGGTGATATTCGTAAAGCATTGGTTGAAAACAACCTGATTGATTGTATTGTAAATCTGCCTGCAAAGCTTTTCTTAAATACTCAAATTCCCGCTTCGCTTTGGTTTATGAGAAGAAACCGGGAAAAATTCCCCTCCCATGGAGGGGTGTCCGCCTCAGGCGGACGGGGTGGTGAAATTCTCTTTATTGATGCTCGAAACTTAGGTTTTTTGATAAACCGCCGAACCAAAGAACTTTCGCAAGATGATATTCAAAAAATTGCCGGCACTTACCACAATTGGCGAAACAAATTCCCCTCCACTGGAGGGGTGCCCGAAGGGCGGGGTGGGTACCAAGATATTGCCGGATTTTGTGCTTCTGTTCCAATTAGTAAAGTGGCTGAATTAGACTATGTGCTTACTCCCGGGCGTTACGTTGGATTGCCAGATGATGAGGACGACTTCAATTTTAACGAGCGTTTTACCGCCCTGAAAGCCGAACTGGAAGAACAGCTAAAGGAAGAAGCACGCTTAAACGAAATTATTTCCACTAACCTTGCAAAGATTAAAACAAATGAGGAAAGTAAAATAATGTAATTTATATATTACTTTTGCGACTAAAAATAAAATAACGGTTTATTTATTTTACATTTATAATTATGATTGAACTAGAAAAATATAAAGCAGGTCATTTTGAAAAACAATCAGGGTACAATTATTTTGTGCCGAGTGAAATAAATGATGAGTGGGTATGGAAAACACCCATAATAAACAGCTTGATAGAGAAAGCTGCTATAAAACTTGGTGAGCTTAATTCTTTTGCACGATTGGTTCCCAATATCGACCTATTTATACAATTGCATGTAACTAAAGAAGCGGTAATTTCCAGTCGAATTGAAGGAACACAAACTAATATGGACGAAGCCTTATTGCCCTTTGAAGAGGTTAGCCCTGAAAGAAGAAACGATTGGCAGGAAGTAAACAATTACATCAGAGCAATAAATGAGGCTATTGTGGAACTACAAAAATTGCCCATATCATCAAGATTACTAAAAGATACTCACCAAACCTTGTTGCAAAGTGTTCGCGGCGAACATAAACTTCCCGGAACTTACCGAACCAGCCAAAATTGGATTGGTGGCAATTCACTGGCGGATGCAGTTTTTATACCTCCAGCTCATCAACTGGTTAGTGAATTAATGGGCGATCTGGAAAAATTTCTGAACAATGATGAGATAAATGTACCGGCATTGGTCCGCATTGCTATAGTTCATTATCAATTTGAAACTATCCACCCCTTTTTAGACGGGAATGGACGTATAGGACGTTTGATGATTACTTTATTTCTTGTGTCTGAAGGAATTTTAGATAAACCCTTACTTTACCTGTCGCTCTATTTCGAAAAAAACAAAAGCTTGTATTACGACAATTTAAGTCGTGTACGTACTCATAATGATATGTTGCAGTGGCTAAAATACTTTTTAGTTGGAATTGAACAAACAGCAACTCAGGCTGTAAATACACTTTCTAATATTCTTAAGCTAAAAGAAAACCTTGAAAATGAGATACGTTCCACGTTCGGACGACGGAGCAATTCGGCTTTAATCCTATTAACAGCCTTGTTTAAAGACCCCGTTATCACTATCGACAAGGCAGCCAAAATATGTAACCTAAGTTATAAGGCAGCCAACGATTTAGTAACAAAAATGCAGGAAAAAAAATATTTGAAAGAGCTTACCGGGCAAAGTCGAAACCGAATTTTTATTTTTGAACCGTATTTAAATATCTTCGAAAATGATAACTAAACAAGCTACTCAAACATACATTTCCATAAACCTTTCAAAGATTAAGACAAATGACTGAGTGGAAGGAAGTTGAATTACAACAAATTGCTGATGTGCAAACTGGTCCGTTTGGAAGCCAGTTGAAAAATGAACAATATATTACAGGTGGAACTCCTGTTGTTACGGTAGAACATTTAAAGGATTTTAGAATTATCGACTTTAATTATCCAAGTGTAACTGATGAAGATAAAAACAGACTATCAAAGTATTTATTAAAACAGGGTGATATAGTTTTTACAAGGGTAGGTTCTGTTGATTTAAGTGCTTTTGTAAAAAAGCACCAAGACGGATGGATGTTTTCTTCAAGAATGCTTCGTGTTAGAACAAATGCTTTCGAGGTTGATTCAAGGTTTTTAAGTTATTATTTTCAGCAGAAAAATTTCAGGGATTATATTTTGAATATTTCGGTTGGTGCTACAATGCCCTCAATAAATACTGAAATATTAAAAGCAATACCTGTTTCTTATCCCTCGTTACCCGAACAAAAATCAATCGCCTCCATCCTTTCCAGCCTCGATGATAAAATAGACCTGCTCCACCGCCAAAACGCCACCCTCGAAAAAATGGCCGAAACACTTTTCCGGCAGTGGTTTGTGGAGCGATGCCTTGAGCCTGTCGAAGGGGAAGCGAAGGAGGATTGGAAAACTGGGAAATTAGCAGATGAATTTGATTTTACGATGGGAGCATCGCCTCCTGGCGAAAGTTATAATGAAGAAGGAATTGGTATTCCAATGTATCAAGGAAATGCTGATTTTGGATTTCGATTTCCTACAAATAGAGTTTTCACAACAGACCCTAAGAGATTTGCTGAAAAATATGATACCCTTATTAGTGTAAGAGCACCAGTTGGCGAGCAAAATATGGCTAATGAAAGATGTTGCATTGGTCGTGGTGTTGCAGCTTTCAGGTTTAAAAAGGATAATTCATTTTACACATACACTTACTACAAAATGAAATCCTTAATGGATGATATTAAACAGTTTAATGAAACAGGAACTGTATTTGGCTCAATTAGCAAATCAGATTTTGAAAATATTGATATCACATTGCCTGATGCAAAATCAATTGAAAAATTTCAAGATGTGGTAAAAAAAATTGATGACAAGATAATTACAAATATAACCCAAATCCGCACCTTATCGGCAATGCGCGATACGTTGTTGCCGAAGTTGATGAGTGGGGAGGTAAGGGTAAAATAATAAAAATATAAAAAATATACAACTATGAGTTTTTACGAAACACAAAAGAAAAGTCAAGTTGAGTGGTGGAAAAAATACACCTCTCAACCCAATTGGGAAAGTCAAAAAGAAAAGTGGGGCAAACAGAATAAAGTAAGCTATTCTCATATCACCAATGCTGAATTGCCAAAATTATTATGGAAAGGAATTGAGGATGAGTTACCAAAATACATCCATAATCGCATAAAGGCGCATTCCGGTGTTAGGAACTTGCTTAGCTCTTGGGTTGCAGCTGCTAATTTGTATTTTCCTACCCGTTCTAATCAATGTTTTAAAGATTTACTTCTTGGTTTTTTGCAGTCAAAAGTTTCAACTGATATTGTTGATGTAGAAAACGTAGAGCTTGAATTCTCATTAGAAGGTGATTTGAGCCCTGAAAAATTACTAGGTGAGATGGATGGCAGTAGAGGAGCAGGTCAAACTTCTCCGGACGTTGCATTTATTGTAAAAACAAAACAAGGTACAGGTTTGATACTAACTGAGTGTAAATATACCGAGCATAGTTTTTACAGATGTTCAGCTCGCAGAAGAACTGATCGAGGCGATAAACCTGGGAATCCGCATCCTGATATATGTTTAGAATCGGCGGATTTATGCAATTATGAAGCAATACCATGTCATCAAAAAGTTTGGGGTCGAAAATATTTAGATAATTTCAAGTTGTCCACCCACGGTAAATCTGTTCTAACAAGATGCCCTGCTGCTACGGCTGGTTACCAATTATTACGTCAACAAGCACTTGCAAATGGAATCAAAGAAAGTGGCAAATATGATTTGGTTGTATCTGCTGTGTCATTTGATGCAAGAAACAGTACATTAACCGGCTGTTTAAAGAGTACCGGAATTCCCGATTTTCAAACAGGATTTAGTGATATTTATCAACATGGTGCAGAGTTTATCACGTGGCATCATCAGGATTGGGTAGAATATGTACGCACACATTCTACGGACAAAGAAGTAAAAGATTGGTTGAAATATTTAGAAAACCGATATGGATATTAATCAAACGAAAATAAAATAAAATAAAATAAATTAAACACTCACTTACCCTCTTTTGTGCAATACGTTGTTGCCGAAGTTGATGAGTGGGGAGGTAACGTTTTATAAAATATGAATATACTAGCATCTATACGTCTTTCAGAAGAAAGAATAAAGGAATCCATTCCTTCACAAGTTTTCTATAATCATTTTTTTGCACTTTGGTATCAGATTGATAATTGTCCTGATAAGTTCAAATTAAAACAAATCAATTATTACAATAACCTCAAATTAAGCAATCAGACTTTTGATTTAGATACTTGTAAAAAGCTTTTGTGGAATTCTTGGAGTACTGAATATGCATTTAACCTGGCTTCAGAAGTTGGAAATCAGGATTATTACAAATACGCTTTTCATTGGAATTTTCCGCAAGCATATTATTCCATATATTTAGCGATGACCGCTTTCCATGAAACCCAAGGAGTGGCTAATGACCAACATGAAAAGTCGATTAAGCTTTTTGGTAATTCTGTTAAGGATGCCCACTACCCTAAATGTATTAGTTTTTATGCTAAAGGCTTACACAAAGAATTTGAATATATTGGTCTTGATGAATTTAACGGTTTTCCTGATGGTTTTACCGCATTATCGAAAATCCATTCATTGGATGAAGCTCAAACTCAAATTGCATCTTTCCTAAAGTCAACAAGAAAGCTCAATGCTGAAAACAAAAGAGATAGGGCTAAAAAAAGTAACGATAAACGTTTTCATAATCAAAAGGGGGAATTTAGAAGTACTTTTGGAAAAAAACATTGGGACATGATTTACCAAACCATTCCCGAAACCACAATTCTAAACATGATTTACCGCTTAAGAATTAAAGCAAACTATCAAGACATTGAGACTTTTGTAAATGCAGACATTGACTTTCAGTCTTTTCATGAATCATTAGGTAATATTATCTATTATCTAAACTTTGTTCACGAAGCATATATCCATAAAGTAATAGGTAATAACGAATATGAAAAGATTATAAGCACTTTCAAAGGACACCTGAACGATAATAAAGCAAAGCATAGGTATGAAATTATAAAAGCAATATGACCCGTTTAACCGAAAATATCATAGAATCCTTCGCCATCGAGTTGTTCGACAAACTCGGTTACGAATACATCTATGCTCCCGATATTGCCCCCGATGGTGACACTTCGGCAGGCTCAGTGTCAGACAAAAGGGAAACCTACGAGCAGGTTTTGTTGGTTGATCGTTTGCAAAAAGCGGTAAAACGTATCAATTACTCCATGCCTGCCGATGCACAAGCCGAAGCCATTAAGGAAATTCAACGCATTGCCTCGCCCGAACTATTGGCAAACAACGAAGCTTTTCACCGACTTTTAACCGAAGGTATTCCCGTTTCAAAACAAGTGGATGGCAACGAACGGGGCGACCGTGTTTGGTTGATCGATTTTAAAAATCCGTACAACAACGATTTTGTAGTTGCCAATCAGTTTACTGTGATTGAGAACAATCAAAACAAACGCCCCGATGTAATTTTGTTTGTCAATGGTATTCCGTTGGTGGTAATCGAATTAAAAAATGCGGTGGATGAAAATGCTACCATTCATTCGGCATTCAGACAGATTGAAACCTACAAAACTATAATTCCAACACTTTTCACCTACAATGGATTTGTAGTAATTTCCGACGGATTAGAAGCCAAAGCAGGTTCAATCTCGGCCGGATTAAGCCGTTTTATGGCGTGGAAGTCAGCCGATGGAAAGGCCGAAGCATCTCATTTGGTAAGCCAGTTGGAAACCCTGATTTTGGGTATGCTCAATAAAGAAACACTAATTGACTTAATCCGTCATTTCATTGTCTTTGAAAAATCAAAACGAGAAGACCCCGAAACAGGAATTATAACAATTACCACGGTTAAAAAATTAGCAGCGTATCATCAGTACTATGCTGTAAACAGGGCTGTGGAATCTACCTTAAGGGCATCGGGGTATATGGGGAGAGACGCACGGCCGTGCGTCTCCACGTGCGTCTCCACAGATTTAGTCATGGAATCACCCGAAAGTTACGGCGTGCCGGGAGTAAAAAAACAACCTCTTGGTGACCGAAAAGGGGGTGTAGTTTGGCACACACAAGGGAGCGGTAAATCGCTTTCCATGGTTTTCTATACCGGTAAAATCGTGCTGACAATGGATAACCCTACCATTGTGGTAATTACTGACCGTAACGATTTGGACGACCAGCTTTTTGATACCTTCGCAGCATCTAAACAGTTGCTAAGACAAGAGCCGGTACAAGCCGAAGACAGAAACCAACTGAAAGAACTTTTAAAAGTTGGTTCGGGCGGTGTTGTTTTTTCAACCATTCAGAAATTCCAGCCCGAAGAGGGGAATATTTACGAATTGCTTTCCAATCGTGAAAACATTGTGGTTATTGCCGACGAAGCACACCGCACCCAATATGGATTTAAAGCCAAAACCATTGACGATAAAAATGAAAAAGGCGATGTTATTGGTAAAAAAATAGTTTATGGTTTTGCAAAATATATGCGTGATGCTTTGCCGAATGCAACCTATTTGGGTTTTACAGGTACACCCATTGAAAACACCGATGTAAATACCCCTGCTGTATTCGGCAATTATGTGGATATCTACGACATTGCCCAAGCCGTTGAAGATGGGGCAACTGTCCGAATTTATTATGAAAGCCGTTTGGCAAAAGTAAATTTGAGCGAAGAAGGCAAAAAGTTAGTGGCAGATATTGATGAAGAATTTGATGATAATGCAGATACGCACGGCCGTGCGTATCAACGGTGGACACAATTGGAGGCATTGGTTGGCAGCGAAAACCGGATTACCCAAATTGCCAAAGATATTATAGAACATTTCGAGCTACGGCAAACAGTTTTTGAGGGAAAAGGAATGATTGTAACCATGAGCCGCCGCATTGCCGCCGATTTATACGATGAAATAACCAAGCTGAAACCTGAATGGCATTCGCCTGAATTGAACAAAGGAGCTATTAAAGTAGTCATGACTTCAGCATCGTCTGATGGACCAAAGATTTCAAAACACCATACCACAAAAGAACAGCGGAGAAGTTTGGCTGAACGTATGAAAAATCCCGATGATGAATTAAAACTTGTTATTGTTCGGGATATGTGGCTTACCGGTTTTGATGTTCCTTGTTTGCATACACTTTATATTGATAAACCGATGCAAGGACACAACCTGATGCAAGCCATTGCAAGGGTAAACCGTGTTTACAAAGACAAGCCGGGCGGCTTAATTGTAGATTATTTAGGCATTGCATCTGATTTAAAAAAGGCACTTTCCTTCTATTCAGATTCAGGTGGTAAGGGAGATCCTACCATTTTACAGGAACAAGCTGTTCAGTTGATGTTGGAGAAACTGGAAGTGGTTTCAAATATGTATCATGGCTTCAATTATGAAGATTATTTCGAAGCCGAAACGTCCAAAAAGCTTTCAATGATTTTAGCCGCCGAAGAACATATATTAGGTTTGGAAGAAGGCAAGAAAAGATACATCAACGAAGTAACAGCATTATCAAAAGCCTTTGCGATAGCCATCCCTCACGACCAGGCAATGGATGCCAAAGATGAAATTTCATTCTTTCAGGCAGTTAAAGCACGTTTGGCAAAATTTGATATGACAGGTTCAGGAAAAACCGATGAAGAAATAGAAACAACCATCAGGCAGGTGATTGACAAAGCATTGGTAACTGAAAAAGTAATTGATGTTTTTGATGCCGCAGGATTAAAGAAACCTGACATTTCAATCCTTTCAGAAGATTTCTTACTGGAACTGAAAGGAATGGAACACAAAAATGTTGCCCTCGAAGTATTGAAAAAACTCTTGAATGATGAAATTAAATCGAGAGCAAAAAAGAACCTCGTCAAAAGCAAGTCCTTAATGGAAATGTTGGAGAACGCCATTAAGAAATATCATAATAAAATCCTCACTGCAGCCGAAGTAATTGAAGAACTGATAAACCTCAGCAAAAACATTGTTGAAATGGACAATGAAGCCAAAGAAATGGGTTTAACAGACTTTGAATATGCTTTCTATACAGCCGTAGCAGAAAACGACAGCGCCAGAGAACTCATGCAAAAAGATAAATTACGTGAATTGGCTGTTGTATTGACAGAAACCATCAAACAAAACGCTTCGATTGACTGGACAATAAAGGAAAGTGTAAGGGCTAAGCTGAAAGTTGCGGTAAAAAGACTATTAAGAAAATACGGCTATCCGCCAGACATGCAAATGCTCGCTACTGAAACTGTATTGAAACAAGCTGAGATGATTGCCAACGAATTGACAAATAAATAAATATCTTCCCCCAATAAATTCACATTTGTTGATAAAACAATTATTGTTGTCCTGTAAAAAACAGAGAAAAAACAAACCAAAGTGCTTGATAATCAAGCACACGATTTTGTTTTTCAAAAAGTAAGCCCCCCTTCCAATTAATATATTCATTGTTCGACTTCGTAGGTAGCTTTCCACGAGTTCATGGCAAGCCTGTCGCGAGTCCATGGCAAGCCTGTCGCGAGTCCGTGACAAGCCTGTCGTGAGTCCGTGACAAGCCTGTCGTGAGTCCGTGACAAGCCTGTCATGAGTCCGTGACAAGCCTGTCATGAGTCCGTGACAAGCCTGTCTCGAGTCCGAAGTTTCTCTCGAATAAAAACCACGCTTCATTTTGAGCAAAACCACGCTTCATTTTGAGCAAAACCACGCTTCATTTTGAGTAAAACCACGCTTCATTTTGAGTAAAACCACGCTTCATTTTGAGCCGAATGAAGCTTCACTCGGAACCGTACATAGTTATGCTGTAATCTGCAAATAAAAAACCAACAATTTTCGTAATAATTTTCGGCAGTTTTATTATTGGATTATGAGTAGAAAAGTAATAAATCACCGGACGCCGGCGGCGAAGCCCCCAAATACATATTATAGACTGATTGATTATTATTGTTGTCCGGTAAAAATAAAAACCATCAAAAACCAATCAAAATTCCTTGATAATCAAGTACACGATTTTGATTTTCAAAAAGTAAGCCCCAAATTAAATTGGCAGAGCGGGTGGCATTCTTTTTGCCTTGATTTTTTGGTACTTTTGTATCAAGACAAAAGTACGAAAGAGAAATAAAATCGATAATTTATTTTAGGAACTTTTGGTTGCAAACCTTCCTCGAGGTCGTGCATTGTTTTCTCGGCAATTATTCTCCCCGGACACCAATAATTTTTTTCAATTCCCTTCAAGATTAGAACAAAAAAAAACACTATTTTTGTTTTTCAGAACTCAAAAAACTACTCCATGAAAGATGAAATCGTAATTTATCAAGCAAATGAAATTCCAACAAGATTAGAAGTAAAAATTGAAAATGAAACAGTTTGGCTTAATATGGAACAAATTAGTTTGTTATTTGGCAGAGATAGAACAGTTATTAATCGCCATATCAATAATATCTTTAAAGAAGGGGAATTAATTAAAAAAGAAGTATGTGCAATTTTTGCACACCCCACTCAACATGGTGCTATCAAAGAGAAATCTCAAACAACCAACCTCGATTATTTTAATCTTGATGTAATTATATCAGTTGGTTATAGGGTAAAATCAAAACAAGGAACTCAATTTAGAATTTGGGCAAATAAAGTTCTTAAAGATTATTTATTGAAAGGGTATGCAGTAAGTCAACGATTTGAAAGAATAGAAAATGATGTACATTACTTAAAAACAAAAGTAGAAGAATTTGATTTTCAAATACAAACGAACTTGCCAACAAAAGAAGGGATTTTCTTTGAAGGACAAGTGTTTGATGCTTATATATTTGTAACAGATTTAATTAGAAAAGCTCAAGAATCAATCATCATCATTGACAATTATATTGATGAAAGTGTTTTACTTATGTTGAGAAAACGACAAAAAGGTGTGGAAGTGGTCATTTATAGTTCAACTTTAACTAAAGAGACAAAACTTGACTTAAAAAAATATCGTTCTCAATATCCTGACATTATAATTAAACAATTTAGTAAGTCACATGACCGTTTCATCATCATTGACAGAAAAACAATATATCATTTAGGGGCTTCATTGAAAGACTTAGGGAGAAAGTGGTTTGCTTTTTCAATATTAAACATTGAAGTTCAAGACATTATAAATAAATTGGAGGAAAATCAAATTAAGTGACCACAAAAGGAAACAACGTTTGGTAACAAACGATGGCAGCAAGCAACAAAACATACTGCATCCCTTGATAAAGCGGAGAAGTTGACCAGAGAAATATTACAAGTGGGTGATTGTTTGAAAATAAAGTTTATGATTTTGTTTTTTAAAAGGTAAGTCCCCTAATCAAAAAGAGAAACAAAGGAAATTTCGATATTATTATTGTTTTCCTCGGCACTTATTTCCCCGGACACCAATAATAATATATCGAAAAATATGAATGGATGGGATTATTTTCCCGGCACGCCCAAAAAATAAATAAAATTACCTTGAAATAATTAATTTTTGTTGCGAGAACAGATCAAACGAATTCACTTCAACAATGTAAACGCCATTGCTTAAATCTTTGGTATTTATATATTTGTGGCTTTCATCGAGCCGTTCCGATTTGACTAACTTTCCGTTAATAGTGTAAATCTGCAATGTGACATCTTTATAATCTTTAAGTTCAATATCTAAAGCCACCATATCGGACGCCGGATTTGGATATATAATAAAGTCTGTATCATCTACAACCGGCTCATTTATACCGACTACAAATTCGGAAAAGCTCAAATTATCGACATACAAAATTGATTCCGAATGTTGGACATACACACCGGTAACGAATAAGATTGTGGCCGAATCCGGAACATCTTGCGTTGTAAAAGTCATAGGAATTTCCAGTGGCGTCCACTCCGAAACGGTTTGCGTAGTTCCGTAGTATGATTGAGCAATAATGGCACCTTCCTTATAAAAATAGACATTTACAATCATTGTATCTCCTCCGAAAGGCAGATACTTGTAATATAAAAACAGAGATGCCGGTCGAAAATCAATGGGAAAAGAGGGTTGGGGGATCCAATTTACCATCGAATCTACTCCGTCATTGCTAATGGCTACGCCTCTGACTCCATTGGGAACATCAGGTTGAATTTTTAAGGAATACTGGCCTGTCCCGGCAGGATAACTTTCGGGATTTTGCGAAATAGAATAGGAATGAGTGAGAGATGAGTTGGGAAGCGAACCGTTCCACATATCCGGTTTTTGATAGGTATTGCTCTCATCGTAGTAGTTTTCCCAAGTTTCAAATCCACTATTTGGAATCTGTGCATGGGTTTCAATTGTGATGGCAATTAAAACCGAAAGAACAATTAATAATTTTTTCATGGCCTAATTGTCCGTGATTATCGTGCTGACTCGGCACTTTTAATAATAAAGTAAAATAGGAACGCCTCTATTCGTGGAATAATTTGCAACAAAGATATTCAAATTATTGAGAAATGTATATTTTTAGTTGTTTTTTATCTTCCTTATAATGAGTGAGATAATTGGGAATCTATTTTATATTAATACAATAGTACCATTTTTAATTTAAAAAAGTGGAATTTTTAAATTAGTTACATGCAAGCTTAATTTTTTCCAAACGCTTAAGCTTAATCAATTCATGAAAATTGATCTCCAAAAATATTTTCGGCGAGGAGCCATATTTGAATTGGAAATATATGAAAAACAGCGACACATTTATCTAATTTTTCGCTTTAGTGGTTTGTGCTCCGAGAACTTAAGTTCTTTTTCAACAATTAATCTTTGGTTTTCGGTCTCTTGATTCAAAAAGGCGGCGACTACCATTTCCTTTAAGTACATCAGGGCATTTTCGCCCGGGTGGCAAAGATCTTGAGCATAAAACCGATAATCTCTCAAATCGTCATTCACAATTTCGTAAGCCGGAAAATAGTAAGTTTGAGATTGTGAAATTAGAATTTTGTCGGTTGCTACATGTAAAATTGATTTGCTCAATTGGTTTTCATGAAATCCATCCGAAAGGTGTCTTACCGGACTGATGGTAATAATTGTTTGAAGAGAGGGGTTTATTTGTTTTAGTTCTTTCAATAAAGGAAGATACATTTCAACAATCTCTTCTATGTTAAGACGTTCTTTTGTAAATTCGCATGCAGGAATTTTGTGGCAGTTGGCTACGATAAGACCGGTCTTTTTGTGCCGATACACGTAAGCGGTTCCGAAGGTAAGGAACAAAAAATCGGTTTGTCGCAAAAAATCACCGGTTTCTTTGAGTTGTTGATGAATGGCTGTCACAAAACAATTTTTATCAGGATGCGAGAACTGACCATGATGGGCAAAGCTCATCCATTCTCCGTTCACAGGGCAAAGATACTGTTCCGTAAACAGTTCCGGGTGGAGCGACAGGTTAAGAGCCGTGGCGATGGAGTGGGGATTAAACAACGTCCCGAAAGGATTGCACAAAGCATCAAATTTATATCGATGAAAAAAATCTCCGATATGGTCAGAGAAACAGGAACCCAAAAAGAGGAGTTTGTCGGAATAGCCAATATGAAAGGGATACTTGGGGGGCGGCAGTTCAGTGCGAAATTTCATATTCAAAGCGGGTTATCGGATTTGTTATCGGATTTAGGGGCAGGTCCCACGACCACGACAATTTCGCCTTTTACCGTTCCGGTGGCGAAGTGTTCAATCGCTTCTGCCAGCGTGCCCCGAAAATTCTCTTCAAACATTTTGGTCAATTCGCGTGCCACCGACACCGGCCGTTCTTCTCCGAAAAAGGGTAACATCATGGTTAATGTTTTCACGAGACGATGCGGCGATTCGTAAAAGATCACCGTTTCATCCATCAGGGCAAGTCGTTTCAATAGGGTTTCTTTTCCTTTTTTATGTGGAAGAAATCCGTGAAAATAGAAACTATGGGCAGGCAAACCGGAATTGATGAGTGCCGGAACGAAAGCGGTGGCTCCCGGCAGGCACTCCACGGCTACTCCTTGATTCAGACATTCGCGAATAAGCAGAAAGCCGGGATCTGAAATTCCGGGAGTTCCGGCATCAGTGGTCAGCGCAACGGCATTGACGGCTTTAATCTGCTTTACCAAGTGCTCTAATTGTTGGTGTTCATTATGAATGTGATAAGAATAACACTTTTTATCCTTAATATCATAATGATTTAATAAATTTTTCGTAGTACGTGTATCCTCACAGAGAATAAAATCAACTTCTTTCAAAAGTCGAATCGCCCGCAAGGTGATATCTTCTAAATTGCCTATAGGAGTAGGAATGAGAAATAGTTTCATGGCTGAATTGCGCAATAGGTTTAAGATGCAAAGATAACAATATTTTCAATCATGAATAAATCGGAATATCCATGCCTGACGGGCTGATATAAAAAAAGCTAAAAAAAAATAAGATTATTAATTATATTTGTATTTTTGCAGATTAAATTAATAAACATATAGCACAATGACAAAACATTTCAAACTCATCAACAATGTATTGGGATGGCTGATCGGGATATTTGCTTCAGCCATTTATATCATGACCGCCGAGCCGACCGCATCGTGGTGGGATTGTGGGGAGTATATTGCAACTGCATACAAGTTATTGGTAGGACACCCCCCCGGAGCCCCGACTTTTCAATTGTTCGGACGAATTTTCAGTATGTTCGCCGGTGGAGATGTGACCAAAGTGGCTTTCTGCATTAATGCGATGTCTGCCATCTGTAGTGGGTTGACCATCATGTTTTTATATTGGACGATTGTAATGCTGGAACGCAAGTTGGTAGCCAAAATGGGTGAAATGACTTCCGGACGTATGATTGCCGTGATTGGATCTGCTTTAGTGGGCGCTTTAACTTATACGTTTACTGATACTTTTTGGTTTTCCGCGGTGGAAGGCGAAGTATATGCCATGTCTTCTTTCTTTACGGCACTTGTTTTCTGGTGTATTTTGAAATGGGATGCTGAATATGATAATCAAAAAGCCAATGTCAACCCACATCGCTGGTTGGTGCTTATTGCCTACCTGGTTGGCTTGTCTATTGGGGTGCACCTCTTGAATTTACTTACATTACCCGCCGTGGTATTGGTGGTTTATTTCAAGTTGTCTAAAAATGCTACCGTGATGGGCGTTGTGCAAACGATTGGAATTATCTCCTTCTTTGCTGCATTTTTCTTTTCTACGGTAACGATGTTTCTCATTTGGATATTCATCACCGCTCCTGCGCTGTATCAATCATTTAAAAAAGGAACGATTCGTTCGAAGGCCGAATGGGGTATTTTATGGTCATTAATGGGCTCTTTCGTACTTTTAGGAGCAATTTTATATCTTATTATCCCCGGAATTGTGAGCATGGCCGGGAAATTTGAAATTTTCTTTATCAACTCCATCGGATTACCCTTTAACTCAGGGACGATTATTTTCTTCCTCCTCTTGTTAGGCTTGATTGCGTATGGATTGTACTATGGATATACCAAAGAACGCAAAACGTTGCTGGCCGGGGTGTACTCTTTTGTATTCCTCTTAATCGGCTATTCTACGTTCTTTGTATTAGTTATTCGTTCCAATGCCGATCCGACAATTGATGAAAATAATCCCGAAGATGCTGTGGCATTGCTCGCATACCTCAATCGGGAACAATATGGGTCCAATCCTTTGATACACGGACAAACTTATGCCTACAACCCACAAAAGATATCCTATTCTGACGGAGACCCTTTCTATGTTCGTGATGAGAAAACCAAAAAATACAGAATCTCGGACAAAAGAGAAGGTCGTGTTCCCAATTATGCCTCCGAAGATTGCATGCTCTTCCCGAGAATGTGGGATAAAGGGCATCAACGAGAATATGTGAATTGGTTGAAAAGTGAGTATAATTCCGATTCCCGCTCCGATAAAGAAGCCCGCAAACATCTTGAAAAAGGCAGAAAACCGACGTGGCAACAGAATGTTACATTCCTGCAAACCTACCAATTCGGGCACATGTACTTCCGCTATTTTATGTGGAACTTCGCCGGCCGTCAAAATGATATTCAAGGCAGAGGCGGAAAATTAGACGGAAATTTTATTACCGGAATTAATTTTATTGATGAAATTATGGTGGGAAGTCATAAAGATCTCCCCAAAGCTATTGAACGCCCCGGCACCAATAAGTATTATCTCTTCCCACTGATCTTAGGTCTTTTAGGATTAGTTTTCTATTCGTTCAAAGACGGAAAGAATTCATTTATTGTGCTGATGCTCTTTTTGATGACTGGTCTGGCGATTGCGTTTTATCTCAATATGTATGCATTTCAGCCACGAGAGAGGGACTACGCCTTTGCGGCCTCCTTCTATGCCTTTAGCATCTGGGTCGGCTTTGGCGTTTTTGCACTCTACTCTTTTATCGACAAATTAAAAAAT
>Ga0116193_1001943_pt1 | contig 16299 bp, 12 predicted proteins | sample AD_UKC115_MetaG_FD_89892 | JGI IMG/M metagenome (GOLD analysis project Ga0116193, IMG submission 89892) | Active sludge microbial communities of municipal wastewater-treating anaerobic digesters from Hong Kong - AD_UKC115_MetaG | ecosystem: Engineered > Bioreactor > Anaerobic > Digestate... | reverse complement strand
TCTCCTGTTTGTCAATCCTCTCCCGGTGATCAACGCAGTTAATCACATTTATGCAGCGTTGAAAACCTGTTTTAAAAAGCGGAAATAAAAAAGTCCGGGCCGCTGGTACAGCGGCGGGCTTCTCCTGTTTGTCAATCCTCTCCCGGTGATCAACGCAGTTAATCACATTTATGTTCAATTTTCCGCGTTGAAATGGTATCGAAAGGTCAATCTATATTTATAAACCCTATTAATTATTCTCCTGTATAAACTACCCCGGAGGTTGGAGTTTCATGCAAAACAATCTTCGATAATTGAGGGATTTCTGGTTTTATTTTATTCCACATCCATACTGCAATTCTTTCGCAGGTTGGGTTTTCTAATCCCGGCAGGTTGTTGAGTAATTTGTGGTCGATGCTTTTTATAATAGGGTCAATAACCTGTTTTAATTCTGCAAAATCCATTACCCAGCCAATTTCATTATCCGGCTTTCCTTCAATATAAATTACCGCCCGGTAAGTATGGCCATGAATCTCTTTGCATTTATGCCCATCCGGAACAAAGGGAAGGAAGTGGGCTGAATCGAAGGAAAATTGTTTAAAAATTTCCATTTGGGAATTATTTTAATTTCTGTTATTTGGCTTTCAACCCAACTAATCCGAATTTTTAATTCGAGGTTAACCGGATAGGGCTGCAAAGCTACCAATTATATTTAGCCCCATTTGCCAATTTCTGGATACATGCCCGGTTTTCGCATTTATTTGAGTCCCTATCAATTAGGCAGGTGATTTTAAAGGAGTCTAATTTGAAAAAAATTTTAGTACAAAAAAGGCCCAAATCAGGGCCGGTTAAAGTTGCGGAGAGACAGGGATTCGAACCCTGGGTACCCTTGCAGGTACAACGGTTTTCGAGACCGCCCCGTTCAACCACTCTGGCATCTCTCCAACGGAAGTGCAAAACTATTTATTTCTATTGAAGATTCCGATACATTCAAAAAGGATTCTTCCCTTTTTGGGATATTGAAATAATGCCCGGCGGCTTATTATTTTCCACCGGCCAGCCTTAGTGCATTATCCTTAAAAATCACAAATGTGCCATCCCCCTTCTTTAGTTTAATATGATTTAACTGATATTTTTTGTCTGGAAATGCCGTTTCGGTCAATTCCACATTCACTGCGTCATCCGATAATACCAATTGGGTATATATAAACATGGCAATATCGTTTCTCACGCCCCTTGGTACAAATTCTTTTTCGTAAAGCAATTTGTTATTTTCAGCGGATAGAACTTTCAGCAATACCGGACTCCTTTTTTTTACCACAGGAGTTAACGATTGCATGTGTTTCTCGGTTGAAGTATTTTGTTCATACTCCATAGGTGTTGAAATGTATTTAAAGTTTACAAACAATGTTTTTTCCTCTGGGTTGAAAAAATGAACCACGGTGCTGCTCAGCGGGACCATCAATGCAAAGAAAACGGTAAGGATAAGAACAGATAATACAGGTCTGATTTTCAAATTATCGAATATGGATAACTGGCTATTGTGAATTTCCGGTTTCAGCTCTTGTTTCGAAAAGGCCAGCAGTTTTTCCTTACTGTATTGGGTTAAGGTGAATAATTGTAACCTGGAGGCATCGTACTTCTTAGAAAACAGGGGCGCCCTTTTCCGTAGAAACCGGTTGATGGCCCAGGTTTTCCCTAGCCGGTAATAACAATCTTCACATCCCAGGAATGCTACCTTTTCACTGTTGTTTTCCAAAATTTTTTGTACATCTTTTGGCATCACACTGCCCAGACAAGGCACTTGGTATTCAACAATAGTTAGTTCTTGCGGAATTTCGTGTTTTGGAAAATAGCTGCAACTGAATAAAGTAACATCCTCTTTCCTTTTTGCTTCGAGCATTAGGCGGGGGAATTGCGGATGGCTAATGGCATGTTCATCGCAGGAACCGATGCAAATGGTACAACCCACACATTTATCGGGAGATAGTATGGCCTTTCTTTCCCCGTTCAGAATCAGCATATCGATGGCTTCATAAGGACAATCGTATGAACAAAGGTTACAGGCATTGCATATTTCTAAATCAATGGTTACCGGAGGCCGGTTTTTTCGTTTAAACAAATAGGGAATAATGCATAATATTATACCTGATCCTATCAGGATTAGCCAATTCTGGTTTACGCTGAAAACTTTCATCAGATAGTATCCAAAAAAGTAATACCAGTCGAAGCTGGTTTGGGTAGGCAGATTGGTAATTTGGGCAGGGGGATCACTTTTAACTGGAAATAGGAGGGCCACAATCCCCAATGCAACCACGCAATAGATAATGAGTTTTTTGGGCGGGAGGATCTTGGGTTTTGAAATTCTTAATACATGCACCCAGATGATGATGACTGTAATAAGAGAAAATGCAATATGTCCGAACAAAGCCACTTTAAAAAAGCCGCCAATGGTATCCAGGTCGTTCATTAAGAATCCACCGGCAATAGAAGGATCGAAAATAGGGAGGCTGGTGAATAACCTGGCAGTAAGGTAGCCCAGGAGTTTTGCCTTTTGATCCCATACGAGGATAAATCCGGTAACCCCAATTATTATTACTATTAAAAATGAGATTATCCCGCTGATCCAGGAAACCAGCCTCTTGAACTTGGAAGTAAATAGGGTATGCGCAAGATGTAGTAAAATAAAGATCACCAACAGATCGGAGGAGTACCGGTGAATATTTCGCATCCAGCCATTAAAAAAATTATTGGAAATATCTTCCACCGATGACCATGCATGGCGAGGGTTGATGTTATAAAATATAAATACATAAATTCCCGAAATGCAGGCGATAACAAACATGAGGATGGCAATGCTCCCCAGGTTGTATAATGGATTCAATTGGGTAGAGTAAATTTTCCCGAAAAAGGAAGAAAACCTTTGAAAAAGCTGGTGTCCAAAGGTGCGTTCTTCTTTAATTAATTTTTCTTCCGGCATGGTAATTACACTTCTTTTTTGGAAACAATAAATGTTCTGATAAATATTCCGCTCATTATGATGATGATCAGTAAGCCTGCGGAAGTTGAAATAATAAACCTCCAGTCAACTTTATAGGTCTTCGTTAACGGATCGTAACCAAAGCAACGCAAGTAGAACCCATTGATGATTCCCGGGCGACTTTTTTCTGCCCCTGCTTCAATTACTGCTAGTTTTATGTCTCTTTTGGAAGGGTTGACCCCATAAATATATCTTGAGATCTTCCCCGTTGGGGTAAGAATTATCAGGATGGACGGGTGGTTATATTCTTTGGTGGCCGGATCGAAATCATATTGATAATCTAAGGATGTCATTAATGCTTTTATGTTTTCGGAGGATGCTGAGATGGTTTTCCAATGCTTGCCATCCATATTCCATCTTAGCTGATAGTTTCGGAGATCCTCCTTTACATCGGTACTGTCGAATGAGAAGCTAACCATATTAAAATCGGTGCCCAGTGTGCCCAGGCCCGAAACGGCATTCTGTACACCGTTGCTGATCACCCCACATAAGGAGTAACATTTTGTGTAAACCGGAGAAATAATTAAGGGTTTTTGTTGCAGCAGGGAATAGAGGGTAAATAGGTTTCCATCCGCATCAAACACGTCAATATTAGCCGCCTGTTGAGAAAGATATTTTTTCTCGTTTGGGAAATTAAAACCAGATAGCAAAAGCCAAATAATGAGCCAATAGGTATAGTGGTGTTTCATGAAAGCGGGTTTAAAAATATCGGGGCAACGCCCCGATATTTAATTTTCATTATTCCTTTCCCCGGCTATTTATTTTACGTACCAGGTTGCCGCGAGCCATTTCCAGTTAAGGAAGAATAGGGCAAGGAAAACAAGGAGGAATATAAAAGTTAAAACCAGCGTACCCGGTGCTTCAAATCCTTTATGCGGTTTTGCAGGAGGCGCCAGTGGCGATATGGTTAATTGCATATCCTGCGGGCCATTAACTTTAGGCCCGAAGAATACGGAAAAGACCACAATAAAAATCCAAATGATGGTGGAGAGGAATGCAATAACCCCACCCAACATCATCAGCACCCAAAAGAAATCCACGGCAGGGTTAAAATTGTAGGTAAACGGCCCACCTGAGAATGTATTATCCCAATGCCGGCGGGGTACGCCCATCTGACCCAATACAATCATAGAAATAGAAAGCAGGGCAATGCCAATAAAGAAAAGCCAGGGTTGCCATTTGGCCCATCCAAACCCCACGATTTTCCTTCTGAATATTAAGGGAATCAGGTAGTAGGTGATACCCATAAACGTGAGTGTGGTTCCAATCACTACGGTGCCCTTAAAGTGGCCGGGTATGGCAATGGTATTATGAACAATAATGTTGGTTTGTTCCATTCCAAATATCACCCCGGTTGTTCCACCAATGAACCCAAATCCAATGATGGCTAAGATGATGGCGGAGAATGCAGGATTGCCCCAGGGCGCTTTGGAAAGCCATTGGAACAATCCTTTATTATAACCCCACCTTCGTTGTGCCGATTCAAATGAAGAGGGAACGGCAAAGGCATGAATCATGGATGCTAACACGGCGAGGTACATAGCATAACTAGTGTTCCAAACCTTCCAGGCGCTGCTTACTCCGGGGTCGGTGAGGAGGTGATGGGCCGAAGCGAGGCAGATGAAAAGTATGTAAAGTACAAATGCGGTACGCGAAACCTTTTCATTTATGGAAGTACCTCCCACCGTTAGGAAGGAAACGAGGTACCAGATGGAAACCATCGCTGCCACATTTATTTGCTGAGAGGAATGCCCCAACCCCCACCAGATTAACTTATACATGGCGGGGTCAACATTTTGTACCAGCCCCACCGACCATAAGAAAGTAGGGATATAAATTAAAGCGCCCGAAGCAAGCGTAATCACGGCAATGATGGCGGCCGTCATCATTCCATAAGTAAAAAGCGGAAGGGTATCGCCATAGGTCTTTTCCCTTCGGGCAATCATCAGGTTGCCAAAAAATAAGATCACCGCAAGTAAGGCGCCTACGGCAAACAGAATAATTCCGAGGTAATAAAGAGGATGGGCTTTCAGGGGTGTGTAAGAAGTGAGCATCACATCCGCCTTACCCATTAAGATTAATGTGTTGGACATCACCAACCCCAATACCATTAATGCAAATGCAACCCACCCCAGTTTGGGCGCACAAAACCGGGTGTTTAAAATTACCGTAGAGCCAAAATAAAGGCCTGCAATTTCAAAGAAAATAATCCAGAAAATCAGGGCGTTTAATCCATGAAAGGTTACCAGGCGGTAATACCATTCTGCTCCCAGCAGGTGAACCGGCTGGTAGCGTGTAAATACCAGCAGAATGGCAGCAACTACCGCCAACAATAATGAAATAACGGCAAATACTGCATTGTACCTGATTAGTTTTTCCGATTGTAAGTCAACTTTAAATCCCGTTATATCGCAAGTACGAAACATGTTGTCAGTTTTTGGTTAGTTTTTTAATGTTTTGATATAGGCAATTAGCTGATCAATTTCTTCATCGGAAACAGGAAACACGGGCATTGGCGTATTCTCAAATCCCACTGTAATTTTTTGTTGCGGGTTTTTTATGGATTCCTTTATATATGCATCGTCAACTTTTATAGAAACCGCCTTTCCATTTTCTGTTACCTTTTCTTCTTTTCCATATAAACCCTTCCAGGTGGGCGCCAACTGGCTTGTACCATCCGTTTTATGGCAGGCAGCACACCCTTTTAACGCATAAACCTGTTCGCCCTGGAGCGCCATTTCCGTTTCGGAAAGGGATTCCGGTTTCTTTGTTGATTTTAGATCAGGAGCTTTTTTAAAATTTTCATACCCGTATAGTTTCAGGTCTTCTTCCTTTTCAATCACCACCATTTTTCCGATCATAGTGTGATGACCGATTCCGCAAAATTCATTGCATATAACTTTATATTCCCCGGCTTCGGTAGGTTTAAATTCCAGTACATAATCATATTGCGGGTACACCTGGAAATTCATGTTCACCGGCTGAATGGAAAAGCCATGCAACACATCCCGAGAGGAAATATGCATTTTGTATGCCTGGTCTTTTTGCAGGATGAGGACAGGGCTCCACCGCCACATTTCCGCCAGGATAAACACATCGCTGTTGGGTTGAGGCCTTACTACCGGAATTCCTTTGTCGGTACCCACCATGTTTTGTTTGATGTAAGCTTCGCTTAATTTGGAGAATTCGGCGGTGCTGGTTTTGTAGGTGGTGCTGGATGGATTTTGCCTGCCATATACATGCCACATAACCATCCAAATGAATAGCATAATGCAGAGTACCAGGGCGATAACCATCCACATTTTCTCATCTTTGGAAACTTTCTTATAGTACCATCCCTCTGCCGGACTTAGTAAACTCATACCTTTAGTTTTAATGAAATTGATTTATTTAAGAAGGGAATCTTTTAATTCTTCCGGAATGGCAGGAAGGTTTGATAGTTCCATTACCCCCCATAGCAGGTAGAAGATGGCATAAATGGTAACTCCCAAAAACAGAAGCAACATAAAATCATCCATTATCATCCTGTAAAACGGAACCCGTTCTTCGGGTTTCTGAAGTTCATTATCCATGGTGCTATTTTTAAATACACTTGCCGTAAATGCATGTGCAGGATAAAGTTAACAGCCCCTTAGAACCCTTTTTTAGTTGAAGTCAGATTAATGTGGTGAAAAGTATGTTTTCGTATTTTTTTTGGACGGGAATATTTTATATCCCTATCAGGTATCAATTCCCGATATCTTTTGAAGCATTTCAATATGGATATAACTGAACTTTTTGGCGGTGCACCGGATCAGTTTATCCTTCTGAAGTTCTTTGAAAATTTTTGATACCTGTTCTTTGGTGGTACCTGCTAAATCGGCAATATCTTGCCTGCAGAATCCAATGCTGAAGCTCTGTTTTTTTTCTTCATAACCATATGCCTCAGCCAGTAATAAGAGTGCCTGGGCAACTTTCTCTTTTACGGTTTTATGCGCCAGGTAGGTGGCCCGCTTTTGCACCAGGTCAAGTTCAACCAGTATCTGATTTATTATTTGCTCCTGCAGCGATTGGCTGTGTTTTGTAATTTCCCTGAATTGGTTAAACGGAATGTAACAGTATTGAACTTCGGTAACTGCGGTAGCAGAGTAATTGTGCGTCTGGTGTAATGCACTTGTCCGGTGACCGAGAATGGTACCCTTCCCCGCAAATTGCAAGACCAGGGGCCGGCCCTGTTTTCCGTTCAGTTCAATTTTTAGAAAACCTTTCTTAATAAAGCATACCCCTTGCACGGGATCCCCTTCTCCAAAAAGCCGTTCTCCTTTTCTAATGGATTTAGAAATCTTATGGGCGCTAATAGTGGCCAGGGTTTCCAGGTCGCATTGATTCAGGATGGAACAACTCCTTACCTTACAGGTTATGCAATCGTTTCGGATAAAATTCATAGAAGAGCCCTGATAAACCCATATCTAATATGGGATTTTGGCTGTTCTAAAGTCCTTGATTTATTTTTCAGAATTTATGATACAGGCCGGGTGGAAATATGATATCCGTTAGGATCTGCCTTTATTCCCGGGTTATAAGGGAACATTATAGTTGTCAAATGAAACAGCACCGGGCTATTCTTTAAGGAACCGTTGCACGATGTTATTTTGCCCTGCGTGAACCCTGATTTCATAAATTCCATTGGAAAGGAAATGGGTGGGTATGCTAATGGAATTTGAGCCACTAAAAACCTGTTGTTTCTGAGTGGCTACCATTTGCCCGATAACATTATATACCCGGATGGAAATGATCTCATCCTTATTCCACCAAAGCTGAGCCGCTAAATTTTTATGAACGGGGTTGGGAGAAATGACAATGCTTTCTGCCTTTCCACATTGCATATTAACCTTTAGTATATCGGAGTACTTGATGGATCCATCCCGGTTATTGATCTTAATCCTTACAAAATAATGGCCTGTAGCCAGGGGTATTTCTGTGGAATAGTATCCATCTCCATGGGGATATAAAGTTTTTACCTGATGGTATGAATTACCATCTTTACTTATTTCGATGATGTAGGCGCTGAGGTTTGATTCGTTGCTTGCCTTCCAACTCACCAGTGCCTGGCAATCTGCCCCGGCTAAGATATTAACTTCCGAAAGGGTTACCGGAATTATGCCACCATATTGAATGGCTCCCACTGCATTTATCACCCAGTTGTTTGGATCTACCAGGATATTGGTTACCTCCTGTGAGGCATGAAACCGGAAGAGCTGGTTATTCTGACTAAGCTGAATTTTTACGGTGGTATCCCCGGTGGGAAATTGAAGGGTGAGTTCATAAAGGCCTTTAAAAAATGGCGTTACATCCGGCGCACTGGTAGTCTGATTCACTAATAGAACTATACTGTCGGAACCGAGTTTAAAATAGGTGATATTGAATGTAGGGTAACCCTCACCGTAATACCACTCATTAAAATAATCTGTCAGATTCTTTCCCGATATTGTTTCGGCCACTTCTTTAAAGTCTGTGGCAGAAGCCACTGTATTTTTGTAGGTATTCTGGTAGGTTTTCAGAGTGTTGAAAAATAAGGTATCATCCTGCATTTCCCAGCGTAGGGTATGAATAATCGCCATACCCTTGTCGTAACTAAGCCGGCTCGAAAAAATCCTGTTTTCATTAAAAATTAAATCATTGGGAACATAAACTGATCCACCCGGCTGGCTCATTACATAATCATGTGCATCCTGCATATATTCAGTAGTGCTGGTAAAGCTGTATAAGGAAGGGAGTTTTTCGATGGCGAGGTAAACACTGTACTCTGCAAATCCTTCATTCAGCCAGATATCATTCCAGGTAGCACAGGTTACATTATCGCCCCACCACTGGTGACCTAATTCATGGGCAATGAGGGTTGATCCAAAACTGACCATGGTGCTCATGGTTTGGTGCTCCATGCCTCCGCCAATATTTGCCTGGCAGTGTCCATATTTTTCATCATGAAAAGGATATAAACCAAACAGCGCACTATATTTTTCTATCAGTACAGGAGTTTTATCTAAGTTGGGTTTAATGGCATCCAGGTACCCCGGTGCCGGGCTTACATAATGAATGATCGGAATAGAATCTGGTGCTATTGCTGCAGGTTTTGCATAATTTATATACTCCTGATAATTCCCAACTGAGAAACTGGGTAAATAATAATCTATCGGATGACGGCTATGCCAATGAAATTCTTTTTTATTATTAGGACTGTCCACCACGGCTACCAGTAACCCATTAGATCCTACTTTATTTCCATCACTTGTTTTGATCCATACATCCAGTGAATCAATTTTATCGGAAAGGATTTGTTTTACCGGAAACCATTCCCTGGCCTGATAACTTTCTGAGAGGGAAGCGGTGTAGGTTAATCCATTATACGTTCCATTATAAACAGCTCCTGTATTTGCCGTTCCATGGTAATAAACAGTTGATTGTAAATGGGCGCCTATTGGAAAAATATTTCCAAGGGGGATAAGAATATGATCATTTTCATGGGTAAAAAATTTTGGTTCCCCATTGATCCATACAGAATCCACCACCATGTTATCCTTAAACTCCAGGATAAGGGAATCCATAGGAGAAACTGCAAGTACATTCAATTGGGAACTTCCCGAAATAACATTGCTCCCCGGCTCCACAGCAAGGTGCAGCCAAAGGTATTTCATGTCGTATTTAGATAAGGATGGATATTGATAATAGGTTGCCTGTGAGGGACGGCTTAGCATATTTTCATGGTTACAGCTTTTAGCGCAGGTTTCATGCTCCATTTGGGCCTTACCCCCTATACCGAATACAAGAAAGCAACTCAGGATGTACAGTTTTTTCATTTTAAATAATTGGCGAATGAAGATAAGACGGTCTATAATACCATTCACTAATTATTATGTTTCCTACTGGGATTTTGTTACAAATTTCCAACAACTGCTTAGCTTTGTAGATTATCTATGAAGGGCGCTTTCTTTCTGATATTATTTTCATTCTCTTTGGCACTTTCCGGCCCGGTTATGTCGCAATGTGGAAGCCCCATTTCAAGTTTTCCTTATTTGCAGGATTTTGAATCCGGAGATGGAGGGTGGGTACCGGAGAATGCCGTTCATTGGAATTGGGGAATCATTTCCGGGAAACCGGTTATTACGGCCGCTGCCAGTGGAGTAAAATGCTGGGTTGCGGGAAGCCTTACCAGCAATTTTTATAATAGTGGCACCTCCACCGTTACCAGCCCTTGTTTTGATATTTCCTCCTTAACCCATCCTGAGGTTGGGTTTCATGTTTTTTGGGAAACAGAGAAAAGATTTGATGGAGCCAGTTTTCAATACTCCATTGATAACGGAAATACCTGGAATGTATTGGGGTCTGTAAATTCAAATCAGAATTGCCAGGGAGTGAATTGGTTTAACCAGAACCCGGTAAGTTTTGTTGGGATGCCGGGTTGGTCCGGTAATGTTCAGCCAACTGTTGGTTCCTGCCAGGGTGGAAATGGGAGTGGTGGCTGGCTGAATGCCAAGCACAGCCTGGAAGGTTTGGGAGGGAATTTAATAATGTTCCGTTTTGTATTTGGAGCCGGAACCATTTGCAATGATTTTGACGGTTTTGCATTTGATGATTTTTTTATTGAAGAAGCAGCACCTAACCAGGCAGATTTTTCTTATTCCTGTAATGGCAATCTTTCAGCATCCTTTACCCCATCCATCCAGGGCTGCATCACAAACGTAAATTGGAATTTTGGAGACCCCGGCTCTGGAGCGAACAATACTTCAAATCAGGCTTCTGCCACCCATCAGTTTAGTGCCGGCGGAACTTATACGGTAACCCTTACCGTTAGTTTTAATACAGGAGCCGATGTGGTAGTTTCAAAAACCGTAACTGTTTTGGAACTCACCTCCACTATTCTTCAACCCTTATTATGCCATGGTAGTACGGATGGGAGCATTTCTCTCAGCGTTACCCCGGCAGGTAGTTATGATATCGTTTGGAATACTTCACCGCCCCAAACTACGTCTGTGATTACGGGTTTACCTGAAGGGAATTATGGGGTCAGCGTTTCCGGCGCAGGGGTTTGTGCCGCTTCAGTTTCTGTACCTCTTTCTGCCCCTCCTCCCTTGCAGGTAGCACTTACCGGGAATGATTCCTATTGTAATCACCCGAATGGTCATGTAACCGCATCCGTTAGTGGAGGAACCCCACCTTATGCCTACGATTGGGATTATGGCGGGCATGGAAGTACTACGGTTGGACTTTACCCCGGAACTCATTCCGTATTCATTACCGATCAAAATGGATGCACCCTCCTTTCACCTCAATATCAGGTAAACGCAGTAAATTATACGATTCCGGTTCATATTGGGCGGGATACCAGCATCTGCCCGGGCCAAACCTTAAATCTTTACCCGGGGCATTTTATTGCATATACCTGGCAGGATGGTTCGAATGATACGAATTTTGTAGTGAGCCAGGCTGGTTTATATTCTGTATCCGTTCAGGATCAATGGGGATGTGTTGGTAGCGGTAGTGTCCAGGTATCTATGTACTGTCCGGATATTTATTTCCCCACTGCGTTTACCCCTAATAATGATTTGTTGAATGATGGCTTTGGGCCCTGGGGAGGGTTGAGCATGCTTAGTAATTACCGGTTAAGTATTTTCGGAAGATGGGGCGAACTCGTATTTACCAGCACCGATCCGTATAAGAAATGGGATGGAAAATATAAAGGATCCCGCCTACCTATGGGTGTTTACACCTGGATTTCCAGTTTTCGGCTACGCGGTGCCGATAATTTCAGAAAGGGTACCATAACCATTTTAAAATAGCGCCTGCCAACGGGGTGCCTGAACCAGGCATTACATGAGAAGGGAATTTTTTTTCAACAACCAAAAGTCAAAGAAGAATCCGGGAAATCGGGGTAGCCTGTATTTGTAATTTCAGCAAACTATACCTGGAATTTGATTGTTGAAAAACAAATTTTATGAAAAGTTATTTTTTTAGGTTCCCCGGGGCAGCCGCCCCGTCCCCCTATATTAAAAATATCAATTAAAAAAAATCAAACCAAAAAACCAGACTGAAAAATAATCAGGGTAAATTAATTTTCTTAATCTCTTTTCCGCTGAAACTTCCAATAGCCTATGGGGAACAAACTTCAGCCCCCAATTGCAATATAGTTTTAAAATTCTATCCCTCCGCAATTTCGGTTAAAATGAATTGAACCTTAGAAATGTTCTTTCTGAAATATCTTCCCCGGGTTTTTAAATTTACCGGTTCAAGGAAGAATGATGCTCATCAAAATTTGTCCATTGCCCACTCTTCCAGTAAAGAAAGATTAAAAATGCAAGGAAGGAAGCCATGCCTGCTATTTCTCTAATATAAAGAGTCATTTCCCCATTTTCACTTACATCATAAATTGTACCGGCTGCAAGTACATAATGGGGCAAAATAAAAAGTGATAAGACAATCGCATATATAACCTTCTTTCCCAATGTGTATAAGGTTTTCATAACCCGTTTTTTTTATGGTTCTCAATTACCGGGCCGGTTTAACTGAATCAGAAAAAAAGTCAGGGAAGTATTAACTTATTGGTCATTTTGAAGCAGATTCTTCTGCATCCATTCTGATTGAGAATTGGCATTCTGTTCAACTATTACTTTTTCAGCAATGCTTTTCTGCCCCTTCATGATCGATTTACTTACCATCGGGTGCTGAATGGCCTCCGATTCTTTCATTCCCAAAAGCTTCATCATGGGAATCATTTTTTCTGCTCCCAGATGTTTAAACAGCGGTTCATCCATCGCGCTAAATACCGGAATATTCATTATTCCCCAGTTTTCTGCCAGGGCTTTTTCTTTGTCAGGCAAAGGATAATGTTCAAGAAAGACCGGCTGTTGTTTATGGGAATCAATTCGGGAAACCTCCGTGGCAAATTTTACCCTGGTTTCTTCAATGCCATTTTCTTTAAAATATTTTCTGAATTCTTCAGCGGTATCTTTAAACCAGGCAATAAAAACACTTGTATCATTTTCCCTTGCCAGTTTGAGGCATGCCAGTTTCTTCCCTTCCGAGGTCATATAAACTTTATGGCTAAACAGGTAATCTTTTTCTTCGGAGCTTCCAAACAGATTTCCAAACATTCCTTCAATAATTTCCTTCAAAAGTAAGGAAGCAAATACAAATCGCCTTCCCCTTTTATTGATCGTATCTTTGCACTAAGGAGTTTAAATGATCAAAGAAAAATTGGAAGCAGCCCCGGGTACGGAAATTGAAGTATTGGGTGCACGCGAACACAATCTGAAAAATTTTGATATCCGGATACCAGCCAATAAACTGGTAGTTTTTACCGGTGTAAGCGGTTCAGGTAAATCATCGCTTGCATTTGATACCATTTACAATGAGGGGCAACGCCGGTATATGGAGTGCTTCTCAGCCTACGCCAGGCAGTTCGTGGGCGATATGGAAAGACCGGATGTTGATCGCATCACCGGGCTGTCTCCGGTAATATCCATTGAACAAAAAACAACCAATAAGAACCCACGAAGCACGGTCGGCACCATTACAGAAATTTATGATTTTCTGAGACTCCTCTTTGCCCGGGCCAGCGATGCCTATAGTTTTAACACGGGGAAGAAAATGGTGAAATTTAGCGAAGAAGAAATTGTGGAGTCGGTGTTTGAAAAGTTTAATGGAAAGAAAATTTCTGTGCTGGCTCCGTTAGTACGCGGACGAAAAGGGCATTACCGGGAACTTTTTGAAGATATCCGAAAAAAGGGCTTTCTTAAAGTAAGGGTAGATGGGGAGGTATCAGACCTTGTACCGAAAATGCAGGTGGATCGGTACAAAATTCATGATATTGAAGTGGTAGTAGACCGGTTGCCCGTAACCGACGATATGCGATTGCGCCTGAGCCAGGCAGTGCAAAGGACCTTATCGCTTGGAAACGGATTGCTGTTTATTCTGGTTAATGACGAGAAGAAGACCTTCCAGTATAGCCGGCAATTGATGTGTTTAGATACCGGTATTAGTTACGAGGAGCCCTCTCCTAATGCATTTTCATTTAACTCCCCCTATGGTGCATGCCCCACCTGTAAAGGATTGGGAACCATCCACCAGGTTAATATGGAAGCAGTAATTCCGGATTCTTCACGCAGCATCAGGGAAGGGGGAATTGCCCCATTGGGTGAAGAACGGCAGGCTTATATGTTTCAAAAGGTGAAGGAGGTAGCTGCTAAGAATAAGATCAACCTCGATAAACCGGTGAAAGATCTTTCAGAAAAAGCATTGAATATTCTGCTGTTTGGAAATGAAGATCCAAACGAAATGGAAAATTCCCTGGATCTTGGCGATGTAGAGATTAATGAAGCCACCCATTATCCTAATGAATTTGAGGGTGTGGTAAATATGTTGAAGCGCTGGTATGCCTCTTCATCCTCCACGGAAGGTATCCGGGAGTGGGCGGAAAAATACCTCCAACTCAGGCCATGTGATACCTGCCATGGATCCAGATTGAGAAAAGAAAGCCTTTGGTTCCGGATTAACGGAAAAAATATTGCAGCGCTTAGTGAGATGGATCTGGATAAACTCGCCGAATGGTTTGCAAATATTGAAGAAAGGCTTTCTGAAAAACAAAATAAAATTGCCCGGGATGTATTGAAAGAAATCAGGGAGCGGCTTCAATTTTTATTGAATGTAGGCCTAACCTATCTTACCCTTATTCGCCCTTCAAAGAGCTTGAGTGGGGGAGAATACCAACGTATCCGTTTGGCAACCCAAATAGGATCCCAATTGCAGGGTATTACTTACATTCTGGATGAACCCAGTATTGGTTTGCATCAACGCGATAACCACAGGCTGATAGGTGCATTGCAAAACCTTCGGGATATTGGAAATTCCATCCTGGTAGTGGAACACGATAAAGATATTATGCTGGCTGCTGATTATTTGGTGGATATTGGTCCACGAGCAGGAAGATTGGGCGGTCATATTGTTTTTGAAGGTACACCCGCCGAGGCGCTGAAATCCAAATCTGAAACAGCCCTGTATCTTACCGGAAAAAAATCGATTGCCATACCAAAAGAAAGGCGGAAGGGTAACGGAAATTTTATCGAACTTAAATCTGCATCAGGAAATAACCTGAAGAAGGTGGATGTAAAGTTCCCCCTGGGTAAATTAATCCTGGTTACAGGTGTTAGCGGTAGTGGAAAATCTACACTCATTAATGAAACCCTGTATCCTATTTTAAGCAGGCATTGTTATAAATCGAAAATGGAGCCCCTGCCATTTAAGGCTATTAAGGGCCTCGAGTTTATTGATAAGGTGATTGAAATCGACCAGAGCCCGATTGGCCGAACACCCCGCAGCAACCCGGCTACCTATTGTGGCTTTTTTACAGATATCCGTACTTTATTTGCTGCGGTACCCGAAGCAAAGATCCGGGGATATAATGCAGGCAGGTTTTCATTCAATGTGAAGAGTGGCCGATGCGAAGTATGTGAAGGAGGAGGGATGCGGGTTATTGAAATGAATTTTTTACCCGATGTACATGTTCCCTGCGAAAAATGTAATGGCAGGAGGTATAACCGCGAAACGCTCGAAATTCATTATAAAGGCAAATCTATTAGTGATGTACTGGATATGACGGTGGATGAAGCGGTGGAATTTTTCCAACCTGTCCCATCTATTTACCGTAAAATAAAGGTTTTGAAAGAGGTAGGCCTCGGGTATATAACCCTGGGCCAAAGTGCACCCACCCTCAGTGGCGGCGAAGCCCAACGCGTGAAACTGGCAACAGAGCTAAGCAAAAAAGATACGGGAAAAACATTTTATATTCTGGATGAACCTACCACCGGTTTGCACTTTCAGGATATTCAACATTTGTTGGATGTGCTGAATAAACTGGTGGATAGAGGGAATACGGTTTTGGTAATTGAACATAACCTGGACGTGATAAAAACTGCCGATCACATAATTGATATTGGTCCCGAAGGAGGCAGTGGAGGTGGCGAAATCTTATATGAAGGAACTCCCGAAGGAATGAAATCGGAAAAGCGTGGATTTACAGCAAAGTATGTGCTGGACGAACTTGCCCAGGGTTGAACTTTATAGAAGCAGAACCGGTTATTTCCCGGAAGGAACATTTAAATTTATGGGTAACCGTTAATTATCCTCTATTAACTCGTAGAGACTCGAAGCAATGGATGCTGGAGAATCATTTTGTTGGCGAGTGATATTATTTTTTATATTTAGGTTAAATAATCGGATTTTTATGAAATTTTTACCCCCCCCCCCAT
>Ga0116193_1001940_pt1 | contig 16327 bp, 14 predicted proteins | sample AD_UKC115_MetaG_FD_89892 | JGI IMG/M metagenome (GOLD analysis project Ga0116193, IMG submission 89892) | Active sludge microbial communities of municipal wastewater-treating anaerobic digesters from Hong Kong - AD_UKC115_MetaG | ecosystem: Engineered > Bioreactor > Anaerobic > Digestate... | reverse complement strand
GCGCTCGCCGCGCGTCAACTGGTCGCGGGTGGCCTTGTCCAAATCGCTGCCGAACTGCGCGAACGAAGCCAATTCGCGGTATTGCGCCAAGTCCAGGCGCATTTTGCCGCCGACCGCCTTCATCGCCTTGGTCTGCGCGTTGCCGCCGACGCGCGAGACCGAAAGACCGGCATTCACCGCCGGACGCACGCCGGCATAAAACAGGTCCGGTTCCAGGTAAATCTGCCCATCGGTAATCGAAATGACATTAGTCGGAATATACGCCGAAACATCGCCTGCCTGCGTCTCGATAATCGGCAATGCCGTAAGCGATCCGCCGCCATGCTCATTGCTCAGCTTCGCCGCGCGCTCCAGCAACCGGCTATGCAGGTAGAAGACGTCGCCCGGATACGCCTCGCGGCCCGGAGGACGCCGCAACAGCAGGGCCAGCTGGCGATACGCCGCCGCCTGCTTCGATAAGTCGTCATAGATGCACAGCGCGTGGCCGCCATTGTCGCGAAACTCCTCGCCCATGGCGCATCCGGCATATGGCGCGATATATTGCAGCGGCGCCGCCACGTCGGCCGGGGCATTGATGATGATCGTGTAATCCATCGCCCCTGCCTGCTCCAAACGCTGCACAACGCCGGCGACGCTGGAATCCTTCTGGCCAATGGCGACGTAAATGCAAACCACATCGCCGCCCTTTTGGTTAATGATCGTATCCAGCGCAATGGCCGTCTTGCCCGTCTGGCGGTCGCCGATGATCAACTCGCGCTGCCCGCGCCCGATTGGAATCATCGAATCCACCGCCTTTAATCCCGTCATCAGCGGTTCCTTCACCGGCTGGCGCGCAATGACGTTTGGCGCGGGCGTCTCGATGGGGCGGAACTTGTTGGTGGCAATGGGCCCCTTGCCATCGAGCGGACGGCCCAGCGGATCCACCACGCGTCCGAGCAGCGCCTGTCCAACCGGCACCGAGGCGATGCGCCCCGTGCGCTTAACGGTGTCCCCCTCCTTGATGCCCTGATCGGCGCCGAACAGCGCCACGCCGATGGTGCTTTCTTCCAGGTTCAGCACCATGCCCATGGCGCCGCCGGGGAACTCGATGAGTTCGCCCATCATGGCGTCTTCCAGCCCATAAATGGTCGCGATGGCATCGCCGATCTTTAGGATGGTGCCAACGCTTTCCACCTCGAGTTGGGTGGAGTATTGCTCCAGTTCGCGCTCGATAATGGAGGTGATCTCATCGGGTCGTATGGACATTTTTCATTCCTTGCGTGACATATGCGGCTGATCCATCAGGATGGACCTACCCATCTTTCGCGTCTTACTCGCTGACGCGTTCATTTCCTGCATTGGCAAAACCAGTAGAACTTGCCTATTGCGGCTTTTTCAAAAGCTTCTTGCGCAAATCGCGGCGATGATCCTCTTCCGAAACAGGCTTGTTCTTGAGAACGCCGACAAGCGAGCGCGTAATCGGGGGCAATAAGTTAATATCACTCAGAATCTTATCCCGACGTCCGGAATGCCTCTGCGCCCTCAGTTCCTTCGTAATCTCTTCCGCCGGGCGGTCATCTGCCCAGGTCATGGCCAGAAACGCCTCGGTTGCCTCTTTGGGCGAATAGCCGGGGCGCCATAAATAGTCCTGAATAATAACTATAACTTGCTGGCTCACACTCCGGCGCTCGCGCTTGGCGCGTGACTTAAGGGCATCTAAGAGCGTTGGGTCCAATCCCTTAATTTGCAGCGTTGCCATGGCCGCCTCCTCATCTTAACAAGCTTAGGCCATCTTAACGCTACCCATTATGAAAGAGCAATTTTGGTGTTCTTACCGTCTTTGCCCCTCAGACCCTCACATTCCCCAGCCGCTTCCGCAGCGTCGCCAACCGCCCGCGCACGCTGTAATCAATCAGCTCATCGCCCGATTGAAACACGATGCCGCCAATCAGGTGCGGATCGGTGGAGAAATCCAGCAACAGGCGTTGCTGCAAAAAGCCTTCCAGCGCCGTCTTCACGCGCACCCGCTCATCCAGGCCCATATCCGTGGCCGAGGTCACCCTCCCCACGCGCATCCCCTGCTGTTGGGCCGAGAGTTCGCGGAACAGCGCCAGCACATCGCCAAGCAGCTCTGAACGATCACGCCGCACCAGCATCAGCACCATGTTCACCAGCAGATCATCCATGCGCCCGCTCAACGCCCGTTCCACCAGTGCCGTCTTGGTGGGCGTGGGAATCTGCGGTCCGCGCAGAAAGCGCCGCATTTTACCATCGCCATGCGCCAGCATGAATTGCAGCGTTCGCGCCTCCTCGGTCACCATCTTGAGGCGATTGCGCTTCAACGCCAGCGCGAGCAGCGCCTGCGCATAATTAAATGCCGCGGGATTGTGGTATTCCGATCCGTGACTCATTTGCGCCCGCTCAGTTCCGTGACGAATTCTTCAACCATGCGCCGTTGATGCGGCTCATCCATGCGCTCGTGGATCACCTTCTCCGCCGCCGCCAGTGCATAGCGCACGATTTCATCCTTCAGTTCCACGCGCGCCTTGGCCATCTCCGTGCCGGCCATCTCGCGCGCCTTGTCGAGCAGCGTCTGCGCCTCGGCGCGGGCGCGTTCGCTGATCTCTTCGGCCGTGCGCCGGCCTTCATTGACGGCACCATTGATGCGTTCGCGTGCCTCGGCTTCAATCGCGCGCAGGCGCTCCTCATATTCCTGCTTCAATTGGGCGGTGCGGCGCTCAGCCTCTTCCGCCCGGTGAAAGCCTTCTTCGATCTTCTGATTGCGTTCCTCGATGACCCCCAAGATCGGGCCCCAGGCATACTTTTTCAGAATCCAAAGAAACAGCAGGAACGCCACTGCCTGCGACAGGACAAGGGCGATGGTCTCAGTCATAACCGTTTGCTCCAAAAGTACTGAATAGACCACAAGCGCCGCGCGCGTGTTGCCGCACGGCTGGCGCCTGGGCCATTCTACAGCGCATCAGGCCCCAAACTTTTCACTTGGGGATCAGGAAGATCGAAACCAGTGCATAGATCGTCAAGGCCTCGATAAAGGCACAACCAATGATCATCGCCGTCTGAATCTTGCCGGCGGCTTCGGGCTGGCGTCCCATGGCTTCCATGGCGCCGCTGACGGCGCGACCCAAGCCCATGCCCGATCCCAGGGCGGCCAGACCCAATCCAATTGGGTAGGCAAGGTGAAGTAGATTAAGTGCTGCTTGTCCCGCTTCTGGTGTGGCCATGAATGAACCAACCTCCGTCAAAATTGAGTATCTGCCCTCCAGCCCGTTATTGCTGGGGAACGCTGTGCACCTCTTCGGAATGCTCCTCATGATGCGGCAGCGCCAGGAGGATGTAAATCGATGCCAACAGCGAAAAGACCAGCGATTGAATGATGCTGGTCAGTAATGCCAAGAACAGGAAAGGAAACTGCAGCGGTACGCCGAAATACGGGTGCTTGATGCCAAAGGCCGTGATCAACAGCATGCCCATAAAGGCGAAGGAGCCCAGCAGGATATCCTCGCCGAAGATATTGCCGAATAACCGCAGTGCCAGCGACACCGGCTTGACGAATTCGCCAATCACCTCCAGCACGAATAGCAGCGGCGCGAAGACCCAGCCCGTCGCATCCTGCGGCGACCCCATGAGATGAAAGATGCGCCCCCAAATGCCGTTGCGCATGAAGCCCACGACCTGCACCACGAGGAAAACCGTGATGCTCAAGGCAAAGGTGGTGATCGGCGTGGCCGAGGGCGACTTCATCAGCGGCACGATGCCGATAATATTGTTGAGGAAAATAAAGAGAAACAGTGATCCAACGAGCGGAACAAACGTCCGCGCGTTCTCCGGCCCCATCACATCGCGGAAGAAATTGTATAAGCCTTCGATGATCGACTCGATGCCGCCTTGCAATTTGTCGGCATTGCGCACACGCCGCTTGTAGCCAATCGCCAGAAAGATCCAAGTCACAATCACGATTAAATACGTGAAGAACACATTCTCCCATTGCGCATGGTGTTCCATGAAGCTCAGCACGCGCTCATACTTCGGCTCGCGGCCTTCTTCACGCGCGCGTTCATCAGCGGCGGCCATGTGCTTCTCCGCCACCATGAAGATATTGACCAGTTCGGGTTGTTCCTGCCCCTTCTCTACTTCCTTCTCGCGCTGCACATTCTGTGGGTGGGCTTCCACATCAGATTGCGCGGCATGCGCCTGCAGCGGCGCTAGCGCGCACAACGCCAGCAGCGCCAGCATCAAATGAACGGAACGAAAGCGGACTACCCCGGAAACGGAGTTCATGTTGACTTTCCATCAGGTGGTGACTGGCGCGACGCGGCAATGGCCTGCTTCTGCATCCATTGCAACACCGCACCGGCTACGGCCACAAAAAAACTCGTCAGACCCGCCACAATGGCCGAAGGCGCAGGGCTGAAGTACAAACAAAACACAAAAAGGAGACACAACCACACGATTTTAACCGGCGCAAGGATAAACAGCGTAAACAGCCGTCGCGGTTGCGACGTGCCGGCCCACAATAAGTACCCCAGCAGCACCGCATTGCCCGCCATCCACAATCCCACCAGCAGGTAATCCAGCGCCCAGCGGGGAGAGAAAAACGCGGCCGTTGCCGCAACGATCAGCGTTAAGGACAACGCGACAATCACCAGCCGTCCCAAAAACGGCAAATCCAGCGCCGCGCTCTTGGCGGCCTGCCTGGCCTCCGGCGGCAGCACGGGTTTTGTCATTGATATCTACAATTCCACAGGCCCAATAGGCATAAAAAATATGTCGTAGGGTGGGTCCTGACCCACCAAACTGGAAGCTATAAATGTGGTGGGTCAAGACCCACCCTACTGACGGTTCATATCCCGAATAACCATAATGATCTGCCGGATTCCCGCCACAAAACCCAGGACAATGCACAGGGGGATAACCCAGCCTCCGGCATACACATACTTATGGATTGCCCAGCCCAGCGCCCAGCCCACCAGCGGCCCGGCCAAAAACATTCCGGGAATGGTCAGCCCCAGCGACAGCTGGCGCATCTCGCGCGCCTTTTCATCCCGCTGCTCATCGCCTTTGGCCATGGCCCAATCCTCTGCACGCATGCTGTTGAAAAGGTCATGCCAGCACGGCGACTTTTTCCCACAAGGGGCGCTTTTAATCCACAACATCAAAAAAGGCAATCAAAACTTCATATTCCAGCATAATCAGCCGAATATCCAGCCGATACAAACCTGGGTCCAATTTTGGATTTCGAGCCGCCACTTGCTCGTCATTTCAAGTCACTTCGTTTGTCATTTCGAGGCACTTCTATTTTCAAGGCACTTCTATTTTCAAGGCACTTCTATTTTCGAGTCACTCATTTGTCATTTCGAGTCACTTCTATTTTCGAGTCACTTCATTTGTCATTTCGAGCCGAAGGCGAGAAATCCTGGCCAAAGTATCAGATTTTCAGTCGCTTCGCTCCTTCGAAATGACAAAATAAGTTATCATGAAGGCATTATCATTTTAGGGAGGCGATATGTCCTTGCGTTTAGCACCTGCAAATGAGTATTTTCTCCATTTGTCGCGATGCAAATCCCGTGCTAAACTATATTCATCACGAGGCTGGCAGCGCTTGCCCAAGCGCTTTGTTGCCAGTCCGAAGCAGTTTTGTGTGGCACGCGGAGTAATGCTTGCGGACGCTCTGCGCAGAATGGATTAACACCAATGTTTCGTCGTGTGGTTTTCGTCTCCAGTCTCTTCTTGTTGGCCTCCAGCGGCCTGTTTGCCGCCGAAAAACATAAATCCTCTTCCTCGTCGGAAGAAGTATCCGCCAAGGAAGCCGATCCCCTTTATATGGAAATGAAGGAGCGCTCGATCCCTTCCGATCCGGCCAATTCCACGCTGTATAATCCGTGGGGAGAACGCCTGACCGTCATCAACCCCATTCCCGATGATTTTTATCGCCGCATCGTCGCCGCCGCCGAGGTTTATCGCGACCAAAAGATCAAATTCGACGGCTTCGTCGGCAGCGATGAAGATGGCCTGCACTACCTGTTGGCTGCCGACGGCAAGGATTTGGCTGTCTATGGCGACTCGCAGAATAAGGACTTCTATAACGTCAAGAATGGGAAAGTGGATGATGTGGGCGAGCGCGTCTGGGTCTGCCCCGATTATCCCGTTCACGTGCTGACGTTGGCTGGATTCCCCTTGCGCCAGGCCATTGCCGAAGATTGGAATGAGGACCGCAATGCCTACACCTTTGGCGGCAGCTTTTCAGCCAATGCCCCGGTGGATCACTGGTTCTTCCGCCGCGTGGAGAACCTGCGCACTTATCTCAAACGCCGCCAACTCTATTGGGATGAGCGCATTACCCGCGACCAGTACTTTGATCCGAACTTTCGCCCGCTCGAAACCTTCCTGCCCGGCGACGTGATCATTATGGGACATTACCGCGATAATGACGGGCTGGGCGAATGGTGGCCCAAGCACTCCGGCATCGTTGGCAGCATTGACGAGCGCGGCTTGCCGGTGCGTATTTACAACATGCGCGTGGCCAGCAATCTCTTCGACAAATACGATAGCGTGATCAACCACTCGCGCGAGATCAACGGCGAAAGCGTCTTCTTCAAACGCTTCTGCGACCGCTACAGCATCATCGGTCATGGTCGCATCGTAAATGGCTTTGAGCCTCCGTCGTTCCTGGCGCCGAGCAATCCCGAAGTGGCGACGAACGCGAATGCGAACACGCTTGATCCTTCCCACCGTTTCATTCCCGGCCTTGACCCCACCGATCCGGGAATGCAGTGGTAGCAAAGTTAAGACCGCTGATCCGCGGGGCTTGGTCTCGCCGATCAGCGGCACTTGCCGCATTTCTTAAGGCTTCTTCAGATAGATGAAAAAGGCTTGCACCATCTGCGGATCGAGGGCCTTGCCCGATTCCTTGCGCAGCACGGCCAGCGCTTTCGCTGGTGAAATGGCGCGACGGTAAGGGCGTTCTCGGGTCAGCGAATCATATAAATCCGCGACGCGCAGAATGCGCGCTCCCAGCGGGATCATCGTGCCCGAAAGCCCATCGGGATAACCCGCCGAGGGCTCCTCGGTTCGCCCATCCCACCGCTCATGATGGCTGCGGATGATGTGGCGAATGGGGCGCAGGCGTTCAACCCCGCTGAGCAGATCATAGCCAAGCATGGCATGCGAACGGGCAATGGCATATTGCTCGGCTGTCAGAGGCTGGCTTCTGTTGAGAATGGATTCCTGTATGGCAGCCTTGCCGATGTCATGCAGCAGCGCCCCCAGCGCCAGCTTCTCGACGAAATCCTCATCCAGAGCCAGTACGCGCGCGATGCCCACGCAGTATTCCATGGCCTTGCGCGCATGCTGCGGGTAATCCGGCTCTTTCTCCCAGAGGGTGCTCAGGATCGATCCCAGGGAATAGTCGATGGCCTCAATTTCCTTGATCTTTTGCTGAAGGATGGCTTCAAGCAATCGCCGCCGCGCGCGCAGCTCCTTATCGAGGTACATGGCGCGGTCGGCCTCATCGATCAATTCCTCGGCATTGAGATCCAGCATGGATTTCAATCCCGTGGAGATGATGAAGATCTCGGCGGGCGGTGCGGTGCGGTTGTGTTTTTCAATGGCGCGATTGATTCGCGTTTGCACCTTGCGCGCCTGGCGCTCGGTGGTGTCGGGCATCAGGACGACAAATTCATCGCCGCCGAAACGCGCCACAATATCGGACTCGCGAATATTGTCGCGCAGCACCTCGGCCAGTTTTATTAGGATTTGATCCCCGGCCATATGGCCGAAGCGATCATTGACGCGCTTGAAATCGCACACATCGATCATCAACAAGCTGATTGGGTGGCGATAACGCCGCACGCGCGCCATCTCACGCCGCAAGGCCCGCTCGAACTGATGGCGGTTATAAGCGCCGGTCAGCGGGTCGGTAACGGCCGTTCGCTCCATCTCGGCGTAAATGCGCGCATGCTCCAATGCATGAGCCGCCTGGCGGGCGAATACGCGAATGGCATCAGGGTGGAACAGCTTAGGCGAACCATTTGACGAGCGGAAAACAAGCAGCAAGGCTAGAGCCTCATTTTCCAAGGTCAATGGAACGGCCAGCCCCGACAGATTTTGCATCAATCCCGGCAGGCATGTTTGCGCCTCGGTTTCGGAGAACAGCTGCAGGCAATGTTCTGACAGTGCCTTGCGAAACGGCATACAATCAGCAAGGGGGAGGACCAAACCCAACGCCAGGCGAGTCATTCCATGCGAGGCTTGGACAATCACTTCCTCGGGCACAGTGCCGGGCGTGGCCACTGCTGCCGCGCAGAATTTCAGCTCATCCACCGCGATTTGGGATATTTGCTGCAAGATTTCCTTAGTATTATGGATGCTTAGCAGTCGCGAGCCGGCATCAAAGGCAAGCGACAATTGTGCAGCCAGCATCTGCAATTCCGTCTGATAGGCAATGCGCGCCAAAGTTGCGCAGGCTGCGTCCAAAATCCGCTGCAACTCTTCGCTAACCCGATTGAGTTCGGATTCCTCCAGCATGCCCGGCAAATTGGCTAGCGTATAACCCAAGAGATGCAGATCCTGAAAATAAGGAATGGCCAGCAGCGGCTTTTCCGCGGGAATCACAATGGGGCCACAACAGTGGTTTTGCGAAAGCAGCCCGGCAATTCCTTTGTTCGGCCAATCAGGCTCGGCCCCGGTTGGCACAATTGTTCGAATGGCCACGGCCTGCGGCAGGATGGAGTTTACGGCCAAACGCATAGCAGCGCAAAATCCCGACAGATCAATGGCTGAGAGAATGTCGCGACGGATGTCTGAAATGGCGGGGAAGGCTTCTGGCATCTGGCCTGCGTCTTTTCTTGATCGTATGGCGAATCGCGGATAATTAAAGCGACGAAGGACAAAAAGGTCAAGCAGGGCCAACGAAGGCATGGAAAAGGCGCGGACAGACCTTCGAGCAACATGGGCGAGCACGTGGAAAAAATAGGAAAACCCAGCGGCTTTAGCTTGACACACCGGCGCTTCATCCCAATTCTACTACGTTCTGACTGGAAATTGATTTGAAAACCGCGGGTGCGGCGGCCCCTGAGCGCGCTCGTGTCTCGCGGAGCAATAATCTCGAGGAGCGGAATAGATTGGCTCGATACACTGGACCCAAACATCGGCTGTGCAGACGCATTGGAAATTGCTTGTGGGATGACCCCAAGTGTCCATCCAAGAAAAAACCCTATGCCCCCGGCATGCATGGCGCCGGCGGTGGCGGCGGCAAGCGCCGCGGCAGCAAGATGAGCAACTATGCGCGCCACCTGCTGGAGAAGCAGAAATTGCGCATGACCTACGGGTTGCTCGAGCGCCAGTTCCGCAATACCTTTGCCCGCGCCCAAAACCTCGAAGGCGTGGCCGGCGATAATTTCCTGCAACTGCTTGAGCGGCGGCTGGACAATATGGTCTATCGCCTGGGGTTTGCGCCCAGCATTTTTGCCGCGCGGCAGCTCGTCAATCATGGGCACTTCCTGGTTGATGGCAAGAAGGTGGATATTCCGTCTTACATCGTGCGCGTGGGACAGACCATCTCCGTGCGCGAGCGCAGCAAGCAAACGCCGGTTTTCCTGGAATCCATCGAGCGGCGCAACCGCAAGATTCCGGAATACCTGCAGTGCAATGTCGAAGGGCTTGAGGGGAAATTGCTGGTCGTTCCCCGCGCCACTGACATTCCGGTCAAAGTCGATACGAACCTGATCGTCGAGTTCTACTCGCGCTAAGGGATTGAAGTCTAAAGTCTGCTCTCAGCAAACCCAAGCGAAAGAGCACTTGGCAACCCCGCCGCCCACCCGCGGCGGGGTTGCTGTTTGTTGGGGTAAGAGAACAAAGAGACAGAAGAGACAGAAGGGACGAAAGTGACCAAAGAGACAAAGGGGAGAGAAACTCTTAAATTCTTTTCACCGCTTGAACAAACGCCTGCGCCATCCAGCCGGGATCGTCGGATTCGCCCAGGGCAGAAATTACGGCGATGTTTGAGACGCCGACGGAGGCCAATTCGCGGGCATTTTGCGGAGTAATTCCCCCGATTGCGACAAAGGGCACGCGCAGCGATTGCGCCGCCCATTGCATGAATTCCAACCCCAGCGGCAGATAGGGCTGCACCTTGGTGGCCGTGGCAAATGCCGGCCCAAACCCGAGATAATCCGCGCCAGACGTTTCGCCGCTTAATGCTTGTTCGCGCGTGTGCGTCGAGAGGCCAATCAAGCGGTCGGGGCCAATGATTTCGCGCGCCAGCGCCACGGGAATATCTTCCTGCCCCAGGTGCACGCCATCGGCGCCTGCCTCGCGGGCGAGATACGGATTGTCATTGATGATAAAGGGAACGCCGTATTCATCGCATAGCGCCTGCAATGAACGAGCGGCGGATAGGATTTCCTCGAATGTGCCGCGCTTGTCGCGCAATTGCAGCGCACCGGCCCCATTTTCAAGCACCATGCGCGCCAGCGACAGCAATGGTCGGCCGAGGCAGTGCTCCGGATCAATAATCGCGTAAAGGCCCCAGGGGCCGTGAAGGTTCTTCGAACGAGTCATGCGCTGCATCGTAAAAAAGATTTTCGCCCAGGAAAAGACGGAAAAATATCAATCCATGGCGCGCAGGAATTCCAAGGCTTCATTGCTGGACTGGAAGCGGTCGCATGGCTTCTTTTGCAGGCAGCGGGCAACGAATTGGCGCATCGGGCTGGCAATGGATTCCGGCAGATCGGGCGCGGCGCTGTGGATATGGTGATAATCGATATTGCCATCCTTGAAAGGCGGCGTGCCGCTGAGCAGTTCATAGCACGTTGCGCCGAGCGAGTATAAATCACTGCGCAAATCCACGCTCTGGCCCTGAATTTGTTCGGGCGACATGTAGTAGGGTGTGCCCACGATCCGGGCATCTCCGCTGGTCAGGTCGTTGCCGCTCAAAATTTTCGCAATGCCGAAGTCAGTGACCTTCACCTGGTGCTGACGAGTGACCATGATATTGGCTGGCTTGATATCGCGGTGAATAATGCCCAATCCATGCGCATAGTCCAAGGCCTTGAGCACTTCGATGAGCACGTCGCATAGTTGGGCTTCGGCCAGGCAGCCTTGGCGCAGCAGCAGCTTCTTTAAGTCCTCGCCTTCAATATACTCCATCGACAGCAATCGTTTTTCGCCGGACTCGAAGAAATCATGTATGCGGACGATATTTGGGTGCGAGAGACGTTTGGCGGCGCGCGCTTCCTGCTTGAAGCGCTCCACGGAGGCCGGGTCGGCGGCAAGATTCTCACTGAGGATCTTCAGCGCCACAATTTCATCGAGGATTTTGTCGCGCGCCTTATAGACAATGCCCATTGAGCCGCGATTGATTTCCTCGATCAGCGAGAAACGCGAATCGTGCAAGTCAAGGCGGCTGTCCTCCGGCGATCCACGGCGGGCTTCTTCCTGCCGTTGCTGCAGCTGGCCGTGAATGTGCCGCGCGCGCGTTTGTGCATCGCGGAATGGCGCCCCATCACTGCTGATGAAATCAAAGGCATCGGCGGCGCTGGACAGTTCATCCAAGGATTCCATGTCGCTGGCCAGGCGATAAAGGATGTCCTTGAGTTCATCATCCAGCGGCAAGGCGCGCAGGGTTTGCCACGCCATCTCGTGCATGTTTTTTTGCCAGTAGCACAAGCCCAGGATGCGCAGCGCCTTCTCTCGATATCCTGGATTTTTGATCATACGGCGCAGCAGGTCGATGCTTTGATCGAATTTCTGCAGTCGCAGGTAGATCTTGACGAGCTTGAATTGGGCGGTGGAATCTGGGGCGCCGTCCAGGGTCTCGCGATAGGCCTCGGCCAGTTTGCGCACCACCGTTGTGCCAGCGGCGTCCTGCTCTTGCAGCAGTTCCAGATCATCAATGGCGTCGGCCAGTTCGCCGATTTGCAAGGCAAGATCGGCCTTGTCGCGCCGCGCTTGCAGATAATTGGGAAAGCGCTGCGTCAACTCGCAGTAGATATTATATGACAGGCCCATGTGCGCATTGCTGCGGTTGAGCGAAACCAGGGCGCGGCGGCATGGCTCGGGTTTGGAGGCCTTTAAGTAAAGACGCGCCAGCAGCGCCTGCGCGGCAAAATCGTCTGAGTTCTCCGCCACATAGGCTTCAAACATTGGGATGCCTTGCAGAAGCTGTTCCTGCAATTCGGATGTGCTATCGCCATTGTCCAGCCATTCGGAAATGGCCTTGAGCTCCGTGGGCCATTCCGCGGCAGGTGCTGGCGTTTTCTGCTCCGATTCGGGCTGAGGTGTGAGGCTGGCGGTCACAGGAGGCTTTGGCAAGGATGGCGTGGGGCCGGACCCCACGCCGATGCGCACCAGAGTGGCTGTGGCGGCGGCATCCTGCCCGTTGGTTGACGAGGAATCGGCAACTTCATCAAAGTTGGCATTATTCCTTGCAACATGTTCCTCGGGCGATGCCGCAGTGAGCTTGATCCCCTGCAGCATGGATGCATCCGGCGCATGGCTGGAGCGCCGTTCGCGATGGCGTCGATCGCGTTTGCGCCGTTCGCGTTCGCTGGCATCCAGAAAGGAATGCGTGATGGTGAGCGACTGCTGCACGCCGGAGATCAACTCCGTGGCGGCGATTTCCACCACGCCATCGGAGTTGATAAAGAACGTCACGCGAATGCGCGGCTCTCCTTTGGGCGCGGGGGGGATATTGGACAGGGTGAACTTGCCCAGGGAGTGGTTGTTGCTGGCGCGGGCGTGTTCGCCCTGCACAATATGGATGTTGACGAAGCTTTGCTCATCTTCGGTGGTGGTGAAGGTCTTGGCGGCCTTGATCGGGATCGTGGCGTTCTTCTCGATGATGATACTGGTGCCGCCGTCTTTGACCTCCACGCCCAGCGAATGGGGGGTCACGTCGAGCAGGATGACTTCTTCCAGCGCACCGCTGAGCACGCCGGCTTGCGTGGCTGCTCCCAAGGCAACGATTTCATCGGGATTGACGCCCTTGTAAGGCGGCAACTGGAAAAAATCCTCGATCATTTCCTGCACCAGGGGAATGCGCGTGCTGCCCCCGACTAAAATGACCTTTTGCAGATCGTCAACGCTTTTGTGAATGTCCTTGAGGGCCTGGCGGCAGATTTCCAGCGATTGACGCACTTTGTCTTCAATCAGGGTCTCAAATTCACGGCGGCTGACAACCAGATCCATGTGAATTGGCTGGCCATCGCGCATGCTGATAAATGGCAGCGAAACCTGCGTCTGGCGCAAGGTTGATAATTCGCATTTGGCTTTCTCCGCTGCCTCCATCAGTCGATGCGAACCCATCGCATCCAACTCCAGCTCGAAACCAGACTGCTGTTCAAAGCGCCGCTGCAGGTGTTGCATGAGCAGCAAATCCAGGTCATCGCCGCCCAAGCGTGTATCGCCTGCCGAGGTCAACACTTCAAAGGTGTTGTTGTCCACTTCCAGGATGGAGAAGTCGAACGTGCCGCCGCCGAAATCATACACAGCCACGAGTTCCTCGCGCTGCTGCCCCAAGCCGTATGCCATGGCCGCGGCGGTTGGCTCATTGATCAGCCGCAGGATATTCAATCCCGCCAAGCGTCCCGCCTCCAGCGTGGCGGTGCGCTGCAAGTCGTCAAAATAGGCCGGAACGGTAATGATGGCGTCGTGAATAGCCTGGCCGGTGAATTCCTCGGCCGATTGTTTCAATTTGGTGAGAATCAGCCCGGAAATCTGCTGGGGCGTTTAGCCCGTGCCGCGGATATTGATCAGTGGTCGGTCGGATTCATCGCTTTGCAGCTGATAGCGGAAATCCAGCCCTTCCTCGATAATGTCGCTGAAATAACGCCCCATGAGGCGCTTGATGGAGGAAATCGTATTGAAAGGATTGGTGGCCGCCTGGCGTTTGGCGATCTCGCCCACCAGCACGCGCCCGTCTTCGAGAAAGGCGGCAACCGAGGGCGTTTTGCCCGCGCCCTCGGCGTTGGGGATGACGCGCGGCTTCCCCGCTTCCATAATGGCCACTACGGAATTGGTAGTGCCCAAGTCGATGCCAATGATCGGAGCATCCGCCTCCATACACGCCTCATTCAATGATTGATAATCTGCGCCAGCGCAATCGCCGGCGAGACGTGGCTTGGGAAACGACCGTGATGTGTTGACTCTTTTGATGAATCCCCATTATTTCTTTTCGTGTTCGCTGAGCTCTGACTTTATAGATTTTGCACGCAGCAATGAAAGAGTTTTCTTGCCGCAGGTTCAGATTTTCTTACACTTTTCTTTGCCAGCCTTACCCGTCTGGTAGCAAAATTCCATTCCATTTTATGAAATCTCTTGCGGATCCGCATTATGCGTATTTTGCAGCTAACCAGCACATCGGCCATGGGCGGAACCGAACAAATGGTCCTGGCACTAGCCGGGGGCCTGAACCGCCTGGGCCATGCGTGCAGCATTTTCTCGCTGGCTGGGCCGGCGACGCTGACGCAGGCGGCCGCGGCGCAGAACATTGATGCGCTGACTTTTGATCTGCATTCGCCTTTTCAACTGCGCGAATTGCAGCGCATCCGCGCGGCCATTCTGGAGCGGCGCGTTGATCTGATCCATACCTATGGGTTGCAGGCTGATGTTTTCGGGCGGCTGCTGCGCGAGTTGCTGGGCAAGAACGTGCGGCTGGTTTGCGGCATTCGCAGCATTGACGACAATCGGCCCATGAAGAAAGTGCTGCTGGATCGCTACACCAGCGCGCGGGCCGACCTGTTCATCTCCAACAGCGAGGCTGGGCGCCAGGCGCGCATTCGGCGCGAACGCATTCCCGCGCGCAAAATAGATCTGATCTATAATGGGATCGATATAACGCCCATTGCCATTGGCCGCCAGAAACTGAAAGAGCAATGGGCCGTGGGGGAAGGCGTTTGGCCTGTGATTGTGCATGTGGCGAACTTGCGCCCGATGAAAGGGCATGAGACGGCACTGGGCGCGGCAAGGATAATCGCGCGAAAATTCCTCAATGCCTTGTTTCTGTTCGCCGGGCGGGATGATTCCAATGGCATGATTCCGCAAATGGCACGGGATCTGGGCGTGGAGGAACATGCGCGTTTCCTGGGGTTTTGTCCGCGAACTCGGGAACTGCTGGCAATGGCGGATGTGATGATTTTGCCATCCAGTTATGAAGGATGTCCGGTTTCCATTCTCGAAGCCATGGCCGAAGGCTGCCCCGTGGTGGCCAGCAATGTTGGCGGGATTCCGGAATTAGTTAGAAACGAAACGGAGGCGCTTTTGGTCCAGCCGGGGAAGGCTAGCGAACTGGCTGGGGCGATTGAGCGCATCGTGAAGAACACGGAGTTGCGCAGGAGTCTGATTCAGGCCGCGCGAGAGAGAGTGGAAAAGAATTTTACGGTGGAGAAGATGGTTGAAGGGTATGAGAGGGCGTATTTGAGAGAAATTCATAATTTATAATTCAAAATTCAAAATAAGGAATTATAATTTTCTCAGACATCTGGCCGATCTGGTATGCAACGGAACGTTTTACCTATGGAATGCAAGAATTTTCTTTGCTTTCCATTTGTTTTCTTTTAACATTCACCAGTTCTGATGGGCGGAAGGCTTGAAACACCTCAGTGGGTGTTCGCGCCTGCGGTTTCCGCCAGAGACTCGAGTTTTTGATCGAGAGTGGGCGCTTGCCCACTCTTTTGTTTATCAGGCACCTGACAGGAGGGAATGAAAAGGCATGGATAGCTCGCTGAAGAATTTTATCGGCACTCTTTCGAAAGAGAAGGACCTGGATGTGGACGTCATCAAGGAGGCCATTGAGTCGGCCTTGCTTTCGGCATCCAAGAAGAACCTTTCGCAGTTTCGCGATGCGCGTCCGGAATTGAACCTGGAAGACGGTTCGCTGACCATCTATGTGACCAAGACAGTGGTTCCGGATGGAGAATTGGACAATCCGCGCACGGAAATCTCGCTGAAGGAAGCGCGCCGGTTATTCCGCAAGGACATGCTGTATCTTCCCGAAAACGCCGAGAAAGTCGAACTGGGTATCGACGTGGAAGTGGAAATCGATCCCGCCGACTTTGGCCGCATTGCCGCGCAATCGGCCAAGCAGATCGTGGCGCAGCGCCTGCGCGACGCCGAACGCAAGCGCGTCTTCGATGAATACCAAAATAAAGTGGGGCAGCTTGTCACGGGCATCGTGCAACGCTTCGAACACAAGGATGTGGTGCTGAATATCGGCCGCACCGAGGGCGTTATGCCCTTGCGCGAGCAGCCGGTGGGATCGCGTTTCCGCATTGGCGACCGGCTGAAAGTGGTCATTAGCGAAGTGCGCGAGACGCCCAAAGGCCCGGTGATC